>Ga0209534_10001828_pt1 | contig 21924 bp, 20 predicted proteins | sample COG_07_FD_184751 | JGI IMG/M metagenome (GOLD analysis project Ga0209534, IMG submission 184751) | Pelagic Microbial community sample from North Sea - COGITO 998_met_07 (SPAdes) (version 2) | ecosystem: Environmental > Aquatic > Marine > Neritic zone/Coastal water | place: Helgoland, sampling...
TTTTGTGAAGTAGCCAAAAAATTCAAAGATGGATCAAATATTAAATTTATTTTTATTGGGACGTATAATGATCAAAATTACTATAAATATATCAAAAATAAATATAAAAAATTTGTAATATTTCCGGGCGAGTCATTTGATGTTTCAAGTTTTTATAAGATTAGTGATATTTTTTTATTTTTATCTCATAGAGATTCTTTTGGTTTGGTATTAGTAGAAGCTATGTATTATAAACTTCCAGCGATTGTATGGGGTGTAACTGGTTTAAGTGAAGTAGTTACCAATAACTATAATGGATATTGTTGCCCATTCGGTAAACTTAATATTGTTGAAAAAAAATTAAATTATTTGCTTTCTAATAAAATAGAATATCAAAGAATTTCAATAAACGCATTTAATAAAAAAGATATGTATACCGTCCCTAAACATATAGATAAATTTTTAAAATTAATTTTGAGTTTTAAAAAATAATAATCGTAAGCTCACACTTTATAAAGTGATAGCTATGCTAGATAATTTATAATATATAAAGTTTATACTAAAATATTAAGCAATTTAATTTCAAATTATGAAAAAATATTTAGATATCACTTCACTGATAAAATCTGATTTTTATAAAAAAAATGAAAGACTCTCTTGGCATATTAGTCATAACGAATACAATAAATTTGCCAGAGATCTTTATAATTTATTAGAAAATTTTGAATTTGAAAAAATTGAAAATGAAATTTTTCAGATTGTTAAGAATGATATTTATTCAAGTTTATCTCAGTATTTAAGTCATGTTTATGATTTTATATTATTATCAAGACAAAATATTAAACCAATTTATTCAAGAGATAGCAATATTTATATAGATCCCATTTGGCAGAAAAGACCAATAGTGAATACATTTATGTTGGATCTTCAAAAAAAAAGAAAAAAAAATAATATATTCAAATATTGTTATTCTAAAATGGTAAAAAATATATCTAAAAAATTTTTTAAATTTATACTCGTTTCAGAGAATCAATTATCAAAAGAATTTAAAAAAGATATTCAATATGAATGTTTAAAAATTTTACCCACATATTATTTTCCAATTAATTTAACAAAAAATAGATTTACCAAAAATTTATCAGACAAAATATCTTCTTTAATTTTTTTGATGGTCAGTGAAAATTATTTTCATCTTAGTTTAGATCACAAAAAATCAATTAATTTTATGATTGAAATATACCTTTCAAGAGCTTTTAATGATCTTAAAATTTATGATGACTTTTTAAAAAAAACACAAAATATAATTACACACACAGGAAATAGTTACTATAATAGATTAATATCGAATTTAGCAAAAAAACATGGTTCAAAAATATGGAGATTTAACCATGGAGGAGAAAGATGTTTTTTTGATGATAGTAATTATTGGAATAATGAATTTTTTCAGACAGATATTTACATTACTTATGGTGTAAAGTGGGCAGATTATCTTAAAAAAAAAGTAAAACAATTTAAAAAGGATATTCATATCGATACCATCGAATCAAGTTATCATAAAAGAATATTTAATCTTCATTTTAGTAAAAAAAAAGCTCAATCAAAAAAAATTTTATATATCCCCAATTCATTTGTTTCTGAAGGCAGACAATTTCAAACTTTAAAGATCGTAGACCCTGTGCTTTATGATTGGCAAAAATATTTACTTGAAATATTAAAACGATTTAAATTTGACGTAATGTATAAAACACACCCCAAGGGTTTTTATCACGAAATTAATAATTTAGATACATTTACAAAAAGTAAAACTAACAAATCTATGATTGAAAGCCTCGAATATGCAGATACTGTTATTTTAGATTATCTTGGAAGTGCATTTGTTGAGGCTTTGTGTGCTGGTAAAGATATAATTTATATAGATATGAAACAAAGACCTTATGACAAGGATAATTTTAATGACTTTAATTCTTTTGTCAAAGTTATTCCAGCTTACACTAAGGAGGGTATTTTTTATTTAAATGTTGATGAGTTAATTGATGCTATAAACTCTCCTCACAAAGATATTAAAAAACAAGAAAAAATTGCAAATGATTATTTTCTAAAAGTTAAAAATTAAAATGATGTATTTTTAAATTTAAGGAAAACATATTCTGTTTTAATACTTAAAAAACAAAACCCTATGAATAAAAAGTTATTTTTATTTTTACCCACATGATGTAATGATGATAAATATTGACATAAAAACAGGTAACTTTTGGAAAAAATTTACGTCTAATAACCTTAATTTATGGATTAAAGGATATATTTATTCTCACTCGATAGATAAAATAGTTAGTATCTGTAAAGATATAAAAAAAGAAGAGATTTCATCTTTTATAGCAAGTATTGATGGTCATTTTGTACTAGCTGTTCAAAGAGACAATTTGACTTTTTTAGCAGTTGATAAAATTAGAAGCACTCCACTTTTTTTTACAAAGATAAAAGACAACTTTTTTGTTGATTCGGATCCAAAAAATTTAGTTAATTTAAATAGTTTCGACAAGTCAATTGAAAAAAATGCAAGGCTAGAAATAGCAATGTCTGGTTTTGTCATAGGTAATAAAACAATTTATAATAATTTACACTCACTAAAGGCAGGTGAGATAGTTATATTCCAAGGAAATTCATATGAGTATTTACAATATTACAAATATTTTGGTGAAATAGTTAATAAAAGTTTTGAGGATTATTTAGAAGAATTGTCAGAAGTGACATTAAATATTTTTAGAAAAATGTTAAATAAAATTGGTGATAGACAAATTATTATCCCTCTAAGTGCTGGAAATGACTCTAGATTAGTAGCATCTATACTAAAACATTTAGGTGCTAAAAATGTAAAATGTTACTCTTATGGTACAATTGGAAATTTTGAGGCAAAAATTGCTAAAAGAATTTCAAAAAAATTAGATTTTGAATGGAAATTAATTCCACTTACACACAAAAGTGAAAAACATTTTTATGCTTCTAAAGATTACAAACAATATTTAAACTTTAGTGAAACATATTGTTCTGTACCAATTATTCAAAGTTTATCTTCAATCAAATATTTAAAAGACATAAATTGGATAAATGATGATGCAGTATTTATCAATGGAAATTCAGGAGATTTTATCTCCGGAGGGCATATTAATATAAATATGATGAATAGTTCTAAAATTGAAAATGTGAAATTAAAAAAAGAAAATGTTTTAAATCAATTAATAGAAAAGCATTTTTCTTTATGGGGGTACTTAAAAACTGATTATAATTTAAATAAGCTAAAGATTAATTTATGGGATGAGATAATAAGAGGGTGTGGCAAAATTCAAAAAAATTCTGATGATCATTTATTATATGAGTATTCAGAATTTATTGATAGACAAAGCGAATATGTAATAAATGGTCAAAGAATATATGAATATTATGGTTATGATTGGAGATTACCTTTATGGGATGATGAATATTTATTTTTTTGGCAAAAAGTACCTTTGGGTTACAAGTTGAAACAGAAATTATACATTGAAATGCTCAAAAAAAATAATTTTGGAAATGTCTGGGGTGATGATATTCCGGTTAATAAAAAACAAATTACTCCAAAGTGGATAATACCCCTGAGATTTATTTGTAAATTTTTTTTTGTTATTTTTGGCAAAACTGGCAAAGAAGCATGGAAGCAATTTGACATTAATTTTTTTTATTATTTTAGAGATTCAACTCATATGATGGATACACAGAGTTATTTTAAGATTATAAAAGATATTTATAAAAAGCCTAGAAATGCTATTTCATGGTTGTCAGAAAATTATTTGTCAAAATTTTAAGATAGATAATAGTTTCTTTATATTTTAATATTTTTGGAAATAGATTCCGTGATACAGATATTTTAATGAGGGCATTATGAAAAAAAGAATTTATGTGATTTCTAGACTTTATGGACCCCTACATCTTTCTATAGAAAAACTCTCATGGAGACATACTGGAATTCCTGCTTATTATAATTTTATAAAACATATAGAAAACGATAATAGGTTTGATGTTAAGGTTATATTTCTTCTAGATAGTAGCTCATCTAAAAAGTTTAAAAATGGAAAATATAAAATTGAAGGCATACAAAATAAAGTTAGATTAATTAAATATTTTTCATTATTTTCTGCTACTGGTGTGATGAAAAAAATACAATGGTTAATTAATAAACTTTTTCAATATAGTTTTTTATTTTTTATACTTAAAAATAATTCCATATATTATTTAGATAGAGATAACATTTTATTTGGTAATATTTTGAGTTTTAAAAAAGGTTTAATTGTTTATAGATTGTTAGGTATTAAAAAAGATTATTATGATATTTTTTTTAATAGAGGATTTTTATCAAAACTTTTTTTAAGAGCTTTGAAATTAAAGAACAAAATAATCATCACAACAAATGATGGTTCTTGGTCTGAAAAAACTAAAGAAGATTTAAATGATAAAAACTTTCATGTGATCTATAATGGATGTGATTTAAAAAAAAAAAAAATTATTCCAAAAATAAAAGATGTATTGAATATTACTTGTGTATCTAGACTTGAGCGAGAAAAAGGTTACATAGAGCTACTAGATATAATTTATCAATTAAAAAAGAGATCTATAAAATTTAAACTCTTAATCATTGGAGATGGAGACTTAAAAGAAGAAATTATTAACAAAATTACAAATCTAGGATTAAGTTCTGATGTTGAGCTAAAAGGAAAAGTAGAACACTATAAGATTGAAAAATATTTGGAATTAACTGATATATTTATTTCTTTTAACCATATAGGAATGTTTGGAAACAATGTAATTGAAGCCACATCTAAAGGCATACCCATCTTAGCTCTTGACAATAAAATTTTGAAAAGTACTGATAAAAAGTATTTTTATATTGCTAAAGAAAACTGTCATAAAAACACAGTTGATTTTATTGAAAAATTTTCTATTAATCTTGATTTAAGAATTCATTATTCAAATTTATCTACAATGTTTTTTGAAAAAAATATTGGAAATTGGCACCAAAGAATTAAAAAAGAATTAGATGTAATTGATGAAAATTAGCTATTATTTTAAAAATTTTATTTAAATGCTAGTAACTAATTTAAAAAAATATAAACAAGATATATGTTAAAATTTGCTTTAGTAGGATGTGGAAGAATAGCTAAAAGACATAGTGAGCTGTTAGGTTTTAATAAAATAAAAAATGCTTCATTGGTCGCAGTTTGTGATATTCGTGAAAAAAGGGCAAAAAAAATAGGTGAGCAGTTTAATTTACCATATTATATTGACATGGACGAGATGATGCAAAAACAGTCAATCGATGTAGTTTCAGTTCTTACAGAAAGCGGAAATCATGCAAAACATGTAGTTAATCTTGCAAAATATGGCAAACATTTAGTTGTCGAAAAACCTTTGGCTTTAACACTTGATGACGCAGATTTAATGATAAAAACTTGTAACGAGAATGCTTGTAAACTTTTCATTATAAAACAAAATAGATTTAATCTTCCAGTTATAAAATTGAGACAAGCTTATGAACAAGGCCGTTTTGGAAAATTAGTCCTTGGTACAGTACGTGTTCGATGGTCCCGTAACCAAGCATATTATGATCAGGATCAATGGCGTGGTACATGGAATTTAGATGGAGGTGTACTTACTAATCAGGCAAGTCATCATATTGATATGTTAGAGTGGATGATGGGAGATGTCGAATCTGTTTTTGCAAAAGCAAATACTTCTCTAGTTGATATTGAGGCTGAGGATACTGCCGTGGTTACTTTAAAATTTAAAAATGGTGCTCTAGGAATAATTGAGGCAACAACTGCAACTCGACCTCATGATCTTGAGGGTTCTATTTCCATACTAGGTGAAAAAGGCAGTGTAGTTATATCGGGGTTTGCTGTTAATAAAATGCAAACTTGGTCTTTTGAAAAAAAGCAAGAGGGAGATGAAGATGTTCTGGACAAGTATTCAGTTAACCCTTCAAATGTATATGGCTTTGGTCACCATGCTTATTATGAACATGTAGTAGACAGTATTATTAATAATAAAAAACAGCTTATAGATGGAATTTCTGGTAAAAAAAGTCTTGAGTTAATTATTGCAATTTATAATTCAATTGAGTCAGGAAAAGAAGTATTTTTGAAATCTAAGCTTTCAAATTGTAGACTGGGTAAAAATAATGGTAAATAAACCTATTTTTGTTAAATCTAAAATCAAAGATGTAAAGTTTGGATTGAATGTAAAAGTTATTGAACCAGTTAATTTATACGAGTGTGAGATTGGAGACAATACTTTTGTAGGTCCGTTTGTTGAAATACAAAGAAATGTCAGGATAGGAAGAAATTGTAAAATCCAATCCCACAGCTTTATTTGTGAGTTGGTTACAATTGGAGATAATACGTTTATATCACATGGAGTAGTTTTTATAAATGATAAATTTCATAATGGCCGTCCTGCTCAGGGAGATAAAGAACTTTGGAAAAGTACGAACATAGGAAAAAATGTTTCAATCGGATCAAATGCTACGATACTCCCAGTATCAATTATTGATAACGTAGTTATTGGAGCAGGAAGTGTTGTAACAAAAAATATAACAGAATCTGGTACATACATGGGAAACCCTGCGAAAAAAATAAAAGATATATAATAATGGTAAAGTTTTTAGATTTAAAAGATCAATACATCAATATTAAAGACGAGATAGATGATGCTATAAAAAATGTGATTAACGATAGTGCTTTTATAGGAGGGAAATATGCACATAAATTTGAAGAGGAATTTGCAGAATATCAACATGCAAAACATTGTGTTGGGGTAGCCAATGGCACAGATGGACTGGAAATAGTTTTAGAAGCATTAAATTTACCAAAAAGCAGTGAAATAATAGTGCCCTCAAATAGTTTTATAAGTACAGCGGAAGCGGTAACTAGAGCAGGTCATAAAGTTGTTTTTTGTGATTGTAATAAAGATAATTACACAATTTCAATATCAAGCTTGAAGTCGAAAATAACAAATAAATCAAAAGCAATAATGGCAGTTCATCTTTATGGTCATCCTTGTGATATGGATCAAGTATTGGCTATTGCTAAAGAAAATAACCTGAAAGTTATTGAAGATTGTGCCCAAGCACATGGTGCAAAATATAAAGGAAAAAAAATAGGTGCAATTGCTGACGCAGGTGTTTTTAGTTTTTATCCTGGAAAGAATTTGGGAGCGTATGGTGATGCTGGTGCAATAGTTACCAACAATGATCAAATTGCAAAAAAAACTAGAATGATTGCTAATCATGGGAGAATAGAAAAGTATAACCATGAATTTGAGGGTCGAAACTCAAGGTTAGATGGATTCCAAGCGGCAATACTTTCAGTAAAATTAAAATATCTTGATAAATGGATAAATTCGAGAATAGATGTGGCCAATTATTATCTAGAAAATCTTAAAGATATTAATGATATAATCTTACCAAAAAAAGAAGATTGGGCAAAACAAGTTTACCATTTATTTGTTATAAGAACTCAAAAAAGAGAAGAATTAAAAAAATATTTGAATGAAAATAATATTCAAACGGGTATTCATTATCCTATCGCGCTTCCTAAACTAAAAGCTTATAAATATGTGAACCAGGCAAGTGAAGATTTTTTTGCTAATAGAAGTGACGCTGAATTATTGAGCTTACCTATAGGAGAGCATTTGCAAAAAAATGAAACTGCTTATGTGGTATCTACTCTAAAAAGATATATTAAAGACTTAAATGAATGAAATAAAAATTAATATTTTGAAAAAAGGATTATTTTGTATTAGTGGTTTATAGATTACAGCATTTTAAATAGTTAAACAATACTAAGAAATTTTTACGATATTATATGAGAAAAGTTATTCACGTAATTTCTTTAACTGGAAGAATAGGGAGTGTTCAGAAAACATTTTCATTTTATTTTAAATTTGCTAAAAACTATTCAAATTATTATAAATGAAAAAAACCATTCATCAACTTTCGCTATCAGCCATAGGGGGTGTTCAAAGAAGTTTTATTCCATACTTTTTATATGCTTTAAAAAAAAGCAATCTTCATCATAGTATATATAGTATGCATGATCTTGGAAATCAATTTATTGAATTAAAAAATTATCACAGCAATATAAACAAATCACTAATTTCTAAAATAAGATTTATTTTTTTTTTAATTTCAAAAAATTATATAATTCATTTTTATAATAACTTAGGAAGCTCTTCTGTAAATAAATTGCTAAAATTTATTCCCTATTCAAATATTATCTTTCACGAAAGAGGTGCGGCGTGGAATGCGAAGGATAGAGATATCAAAATATACAAAAGCAACGCATTAAAAGCCCAGATTATACTTGCTAATTCAAATGCAAGTAAAATTATGCTTATTAAAAGATTTGGTATAGATGAAAGAAAAATTAAAGTAATTTATAATGGTTTTTTAAGTAAAGATTTTAAATTTGTATCTAAAAATGATAATAGATATAGCGAAAAGTTAAGTGTTGGTTATGCTGGCAGGCTTGATGCTCATAAAGGAGCACATGTGTTTATAGAGACGGCTAAAAAATTACCAAAATATGATTTTTTTATTGCAGGCGAAGGTGTATTAGGGGATATATTAAAAAAATCTTCAAATAATTATAAAAATATTCATTTTTTAGGAAATGTAAAAGAGCCACTAGATTTCATTTCAAAAATGGATATTATAGTTACACCATCTATTAGAGAACCACTTGGCAATATTATTATAGAAGCAGGATATTGTAGAAAACCAGTTATAGCATCGAATGTAGATGGTATACCTGAAATAATTACAGACGGTGTTAGTGGGATACTAATTAATCCAGATAAAGAAATTTCATTTAACTCAATACCAAATAATGCAATCCCGATGCCAGAAGTAGTGATCAATCCTAAAACACTAGAATTGACAAGACCAAAAGAGATTGATCCAATAAAGCTTTGCGAGTCCATTGTTTTTTTGGCTTCAAGTTTAAATATGAGGAGGTTGTATGGAGAAAATCTATACAAAACAGTAATAGAAAAATTTAATATTGAAAATTATTATGAATCAGTTGAAAAAATTTATGAAAATTTATGAAAATTTACTGAAAAACTAATAAATTATAGAGATAGAATTATAAGATATGATTAATATATTTACTTAATTTATATATAATCTTTTAAAAAAAATTTATGAGTATCAAACAAACAGTTAAAAAATTTACACCTAATTTACTTTTAAATTTCTTTATAAAAATTTTAAATTGGATAAGATTAAGAAAATTTTATTCATTGAAAAAATCAAAAGTTAACACAAACAATTTAATCTCTATTAAAGAAATTAACTTGGGGTATATTTTAAATAATGAAGAGATTCTAAATTCATGGAAAAATTGGCAAGATAAATTAAGCTCTTTGAATTTTGTAGATTTTATGGGGGGTGTGAACCCGGGAGATCAAAGAGCAATATTTTATTTAATAAGATATCTTAAGCCCAAAGCAGTATTAGAGATAGGAACACATATTGGTGCTTCGACAGTCAATATTGCTTCTGCAATAAATTATAATCAAAATAAGTTGTTAACAAAATCAATCTTTAAAACAGTAGATATTAGAGATGTAAATTCAATTTCAAAAAAACCATGGCTTAAACATGGTATGACTAAATCGCCAATTGAGATGATTAAAGAATTCGATTGTTTTTCACCTGTTGACTTTATTACAGATATCTCCACAGATTATCTTAAAAATACTGCAGATACCTTCGATTTTATCTTCCTAGATGGTGATCATTCATCATCAACTGTATATCAAGAAATTCCTATGGCTTTAGGCAAACTTAATAAAGGTGGAGTTATTTTACTTCATGATTATTTTCCAAATGGAAAACCTCTTTGGTCAAACAATTATGCTGTTGAAGGCCCATATTTAGCAGTTGAACGTTTGATTAGTGAGACTGATATAACTATTCTTCCATTAGGTACTTTGCCTTGGAAAACAAAATTGGGATCAAATAAAACTAGTTTGGCACTGTGTCTTAAAAAATAAAAATTTTAATAAGTAAATAAAACAATCTTTTTTTTCTTTATCTTTTTTATAAGCTTATTATTTATAAAGTTTTCTATTTCTTTTTTTTAAATTTGATAAATTTTTCATTTTGATGCCTTTAAAATTATTGAACTGCCAATTTTATTTTTTTTACAATAAGATTTAAATAAAAGATCCAGATCATTATTTTCTAAATTATGATCTATGGCAGATGAAAAATTAGAGTTTCCCTTACCCAAAAGACTCCAGCTAAAAAAGTTATTTACAGAGTATTCTTGAAATGTAGAATTTAAATTCACTCTAAGTTTGGTATATTTATTAATTAATTTTTTAAGAGAATTTAAAGTATAATAAAACTTGTGACCGTGATGTAAATTAAATTCTAAATATTTTTTTTTCTGAAGGCTATTTAAATTATTTAAATACACATCATTTAGATTTGGTAAAATTAATATTAAAGAACCTCCTTTTTTTAATAATTTTTCTATTAATTTCAAATAATGTATTGGGTTACTTAAATGCTCAAAAACATGCACCATAATACATAAATCAAATTTTTTATTGAATGAATTTAAATTTTCTTTTGAAACTATTTTCAATTTTCTTTTATATTTTTTTTTCAAAAATCTTGCATAGAATTTATTTTTTTCTAAAATGAAATTAGATTTAGTCGTCTTAAAATAATATGAAGTTAATGGTGCTAAGCCGGGTCCTATCTCTATAACATCCTTATCCTTAAAGTTATAAATTGAGTTTACTTCAGATAATATTTGAGCTTTTTTGTAAGACTCTAATCTTTCTTTTGATAAAATTTCGTTACTTTTATTTTTTTTATATAATTTTGTTTCTTCCTTGAATTTTTTTTCTTCTAAAATTCCTAATTGGCAATTTTTACAAAAAAAAACATTACAATTTCCTTCTCTAATTTTTTTTGACAGAAGAGAAAAATTATCTTTATTACAGATTTCACAATATTTTTTTTTAATCATAAATTTAAATCTAATTTTTTTCGTTTATTTTAATAATTCTTCCAGTTATAGATTTATTATTATCAGATATTATTATTTTAAGAACAAAAAATATCACTTAGAGTTCCAGGTTTTCCTAATTTAATAAGATCAATACGTGATTTTATCTCTGATTTTGTTTTTGTTTTAATAAAACCACGTGCAATTGTGTTAGATAAAATATTATATTTAGTTCGCATACGAACTGCGAATTCTATAAAATTTTCAATTAATAGTTTTGAACATTCATAGTTAAATATATTTTTTCCTCCACCATGAATTGCAGATGAAGTTGAATTAAAAATTATTTTTGTCATCACGAACGTTATATAAAATTTCAGTAATACATGTTATATATAATTTATGAAAATTGTTTCAATTTGTGGAAATCATCCGAGAAACTTGGCACTTGCTCAAAAATTAATAGAATTAGATTGCTTATCTCAATTAATTGTTGAAGAGCGAGAGGAGTTTAATCCAATACCAAACCCAAATTGGGAAAAGATTGATCGTGAAAATTTTATAAAACATTTTAATAATAGAAAAGAAGCAGAAAAAATTTATTTTAAAGATAATTATAAATTACCAAATAATACATTTTTTGTTGATAATGTTAATTCAAAAAAAATAGTAGAATTTTTAGTCAATAACAATGTAGATATAGTTTTTCTTTTTGGTGCATCTATTATAAGTAAAGATAATTTAAAATTCTTTCCAAAATATACTATTAACCTACATTCTGGAATTGTTCCAAGATACAAAGGTCATGCCTCAGGTTTTTGGAGCTTTTATTATTTAGAGCCAAATTGGTCTGGACACAGCTATCATTTAATTAATGAAAATATAGATAATGGTAACATTATTCATCAAAGTTGTCCGCTGATAGATAAACAGGACAATTTACAAATTGTTGCCTCTAAATCGGCATATAAAGCAATTGATGAAATAAATCTCATTATTAATAAAATTAAAAATAATAAATTAATCACATATAAACAACAAAATGATACAAGAGTTTATTTTAAAAAAGACTTTAATGTTAAATATTTAAGACTTGTATATAATTTTTTCGATGACAAGATCGCTGATCTTTATATAAACAAAGAAATCAATCCTCCTGAAATAAAAATTCATAAAATAAAATAATGAAACTTAGAAGCATTAATAATAAAAAGATATTTAAAATGTGTATTAATATTATCAATAATACTAAAAAAAAATGAGCGAATTTATAAAAAAAAATCTAAAAAAAATATATAGATCACATGAACCTGATTTTGATAGAGATAAGTATCTTGCGTTAGATAAAAATGAAAATTCAGATGAGTTGAATAATTTTATTTTAAAACAAATAAAAAAAATTAATTTTTCAAAAAAAATTAAATTATATCCATCTTTAAAATCGATTTATAAACTTATCGCTAAAAAATTTAAAATAAATTATGATAATATTTTATTAACTCATGGATCTGATCTAGCCATTAAAACAATCTATGAGACATATCTTGATTATGGTCAAGGTATAATGTTGCAAAAACCATCTTACGCAATGACAAATGTATATGCAAAACTTTATGGTGCAAAAATTAAATCTTATAAAATAAAAAAAAATTTAAAAATAGATTTTCTCAATCTTTATGAAACTCTTAATTCAAGTAAAATAAAAATAGTTTTTATTGAAAATCCCAATGGTTTCACTGGACAAGAAGTTGAAAAAAGTGAAATTATTAAATTATTAGATTATACTAACAAAAAAAATATATTATTAGTTTTGGATGAGGCTTATTTTGGGTTTTCAAAAAATTCTTACGAGAAACTCATAACTAAATATAAAAATCTAATATTAACCAGAACTTTGTCTAAAGCTTATGGTTTAGCTGGTTTAAGAGTAGGAATTTTAGTTGCAAATAACGAAAGAATAAAAGAATTAAATAAATTTAAGCCTTTACATGAAATTTCAAACATATCTGCTGAAATAGCTCGAATAAGTATTTTAAAAACTAAAAAAAAAAATTTTTATAATAAAAATTTAAAATTAATGAAGTATGTAAAAAAAACTTCAAATAAACTAGGATTTGAAATAAAAGAAACTTCAGCAAATTTTTTTTTATTAAAATATGAAAAAAAAAATCAACTAAAATTAATTAACGAACTTAAGAAACAGAAAATTTTAATAAGAAGACCTTATAAGTTAAATAATTTAGATAATTACATTAGGATTAGTATTTCAAATAAAAAAAATATTAACTATCTTTTTAAAACTATAGAAAAAATTAGCAATGTATTATGAAATATAATTTTAAAAAAATAAATAGCAATAAAGTAATTTTTACAGATGGTTTAATTGGAGGTGGGAAAACTTTAATCGCAAATTTAATTTCCAGCTTTAAAAATGTTGACCCATGGAATTACTATTCAATATATGAGCAATTGTGTTCACTGAAGTATTTAAAAAAAATTGATCTTGATACAGCCTCTAATTTAATTTTAAAATCTTATAATGAAAAATACTATGATAATTTAATTCTAAGGTACGTAAATTTTAGAAGAGCGGATATTTCGTCAATTTTTAATCATCCAAGAAAAAAAAAATTGCTTAAAAGGTTAAAAATTTCTGACAATTTGGCTAAGAAAAATGTTCATTCATCTAAAATTATTAATCATTACTTAGTGCATATGAATGCTCCTTTTTCTGAACCGATATTTAAAACTTTTAAAAAAGATCTTGTTTATGTTCTAATATTGAGAAATCCATTGAATATTTATTCTTTACATCACATTGCAAATTGGACCAAAAAATGGTCTGATAAAAAAGGAAGACATTCTATGATGACTTATAATCATAAAAATGAAAATGTCCCATACCTGATCTCTAAGAAAATTCTTAACGAATACAAAAATTGCAATCCATATGAGAAAGCTATTATTTTGATAAGTGAATATTATGAAAACTTAAAAAATATTTATAAATTTCAAACTAAATATAAATCTAAATTAATAGTGATAAAATTTGATAATTTTATAATTAATCCTAACAATTATTTAAAAAAAATTTCCACAAATTTAAAAGTTGGTATTGATAAAATTATAAAAAATGAATTAAAAAAAAATAAAATCCCAAGAAAAGGTATTTATGATTTTCCCAAAAATTTAAAAATTAGCTCAAATCTATCAATGAGAGAATATTATATGAAATTTTTTCCTAAAGAATTTATAAATAAATATCTTAAAAATGATATTGTAATTTCTGAAAAAAATGTTTTGGAATTTATAAAAAAAAAAATTAGACCAAAGTATTACAAAAAAATCATAAATCTTGAAAGAAAATTTCTTCAGATGTAATTTGAAAATACCAAGATTTAAAATTTTTTAAGTGCATAAATCAAGTCAGTTAATTTATTAGCACTGGTCAGCTAAAAAATGAAGCAATTTTTGATGAATTAATTAATATTGACTAAAATTAATGCACAACTCTTAATAATTAATAAAAATTCTAATAAGTAAATAAACTAATTTTTTGTTTTTTTATTTTTTTTATTAACCTATTATTTTTAAAATTTTCTATTTCTTTTTTTTTATTCTTTCTTGATGCAATAAAATATATTTTATTACTTTCGGAAATTTTTTTTAATGAAACTGTCACTCTGTTTCTAGGAAATTTAGGTGAATTATTAATAAAATAAAAACTATCAAATTCTTGATTGATATTAAAAATACTTGCAAAATGTCCATTGCTTCCTAAACTTAATATCGCACAATAAAATTTAATTTTTTTTATTTTGTTTGAAAGAATATTTATTTCATTTTTATCATAAATATCAAGCTTATAGGTGATTATTTGTTCAGATTTTAATTTTTTTTTTTTTATTAATGTTTTAAAAAAGATATCGTTTCTTAATTTAGAAGTAGTTTTGACAAGTCTTTCATCACTTATTAATATTTTTTTGTTATGTATTTTTTGATCATAATCTTTAAGAATTTGCTTAATTGTATTTCCACCACTGATTATAATTGGACTCTTCCTCTTAAAGATCTTTTCAAATTTTAATAGGATTTCTTTTTTACTTTTTAAGTTATAGATCATTTTTAGTTTATCAAATTTTTGAGACAAATTACAAATTGCACATTATATTAATAATTAATTAAATTTATTTTATAAAAAATATATTATATACACACTTATTAATTATTCATGTTATATAAATTTTAATGAAAATTAAAAAAAAAAAAATTCTTATCTCAGCGAGTCCCTTTTGTGAACATAGTTTATTGCCAGTAAAAATGCTTAAAGAAAATAAAATTGATTATGATTTAAATCCTCAAAAAAGAAAATTAACAGAAAAAGAAATATTGAATTTAATAAAATCATATGACGGTTTGATTGCTGATGTTGAACCACTCAACAAAAAAGTTTTATTAAAGGCAAAAAATATAAAAATAATTTCTAGAGTTGGCATTGGAGTTAATAATATAGATTTGAAATATGCAAAAAAAAAAAAGATAGTTATCACCAATACTCCAGACGCTCCAACTGAAGCAGTAATAGAATTAAATTTGGGTTTAATATTTATGCTCATAAGAAATATTTCAATCCACAACGAAGAGATAAAGAGCTCTATATGGAAGAGAAAGTTTGGCTTGAGACTACAGTTTTTAAAGATCGGAATATTAGGATTAGGAAGAGTGGGAATGGGTTTATCAGAAAAGCTATTAAAGATTGGCGCTTCAAAAATTTTCTATAACGATTTAAGAAAAAAAAAAACGAAAAAAAATATATTTTATAAATCCAAGAACTATATATTTAAAAATTGTGATTTAATTTGCCTCACCCTTCCAGAAACAAATAAAACAAAAAAACTTTTAAATAAAAAAATTTTTAAAAAAATGAAAAAGAATAGTTTTTTAATTAACACATCAAGAGGTGACTTAATTGATGAAAAAGATCTTTTTGATTATTTAAAAAAAGGATATTTTTCAGGGGTTGCGCTAGATGTATTTAATAATGAGCCCTATAATGGCAATTTAATTCAATTCAAAAGATGCATTCTAACCCCTCACATTGCATCACATACCATTGATTGTAGAAATCGCATGGAAATGGAAGCTACAAAAGATTTAATCAACTTTTTTAAAAATAAGCCAATAACAAACAGGGTAAATTGAGTTAAAAAGTATTGATATAATAAATAGTTAGGATATTTTGCTAAAAATTAATTTAGCCAGTGGATAAAACTATATTTCTCTACTCCGAAATCAGAAAATATAAAACTATGTTAAGTAAAACAGTCAATAATTTTTTAATATTAGTTAAATGAAATGTTTAGTAACAGGTGGCTTGGGATTTCTTGGCTCTTATGTAGCTGAAGAGCTGATAAAACAAAATCATGAAGTCACTATTTTAGATAAAGTTTCACCAACTGCTAAATTAAATAGAAAAATAAAATTTATTAAAGCAGATCTGTTAAATAAAAAGAAAACAGAGCTAGCTGTTAAAAATCAAGATATCATTTTTCATTATGGAGGTTTAAGTGGAATTAATGAATCTATGATAGATCCTCTTAAAACTGCAGGATCCAACATAATTGGGACTATTAGATTGCTAGACCTTTGTCTTAAATATAAAATAAAAAGATTTATATTTGCTAGTACCGTTTATGTAAATAGTGAACAAGGAAGCTTTTATAAATCTAGTAAAAGAGCAGCAGAAGATTTTATAGAAGAATATAAAAAAAAATATAATTTAGAGTTTACAATTTTAAGATTTGGAACAGTTTACGGAATTAGAGCCAGTAAAGAAAATAGTATTAATAAGATTATTGATGTGGCATTAAAAAAAAAAAAAATTATTTATGAAGGAAATAAAAAAAACGTTAGAGAATATATAAATGTTAAAGATGCTTCAAAAATAGCATTAAAAACAATAGATAAAAAATATGCTAATAAGTATGTTCAAATTACAGGCAACAAAAAAACATCTGTAATCAAAGCTCTAAAAATAATTAAAAAAGAATTGGGTATTAATTCTAAGATAATTTTTAAAAATAAAAAGGATGTTGGGCATTATATAGATACTCCTGAAAATTTGAAAATTAAAAAAGCAGTGAAAATAAACCTTAGACACAGTACACTTTTTAATATAGGCATAAGAGAGATTATTGGAAATAAAACAAAATGATAACAGCAATAATGATAGGTAGAAAAGGTAGTAGGGGCTTCCCTGGAAAAAATACCTATAAAATTTTAGGGAGACCATTGTGTGAATATCCATTAATTGCTGCAAAAAAATCTAAATTTATCGATAAAATTTATGTAGCAACAGATTGTGATAAAATAAAAAAAATTAGCTCTAAGTATAATGTTGAATTCATAAATAGACCTAAAAAACTTAATACGAATAAAGCTTTAGGTGATCACGTTTTTGAATATTCGTACGAACAAGTAAAAAAGAAAAACATAAAAAAAATTGAACTAGTTGTCCTCTTATTTGCAAACGCACCAACAATAAATTTTAAACTTATTGATCAAGGAATAACTTTACTAAAAAAGAATAAATATTTTGACTCTGCCGTATCAACATCAGTTTATAATATGTGGAGCCCTTTAAGAGCAAGAAAGCTTGCATCTGATGGATCTTTAAAGCCTTTTGTTGACTTTGAGTATTTTGGTAATCCAAAAACTCTTAATTGTGATAGAGACTCTCAAGGAAATGTATATTTTGCTGATATGTCCTTATCGGTTGTAAGACCTAAGTGTTTAGAAAATTTAAAAAATGGTTTATTACCACAAAGATGGATGGGAAAAAAAATTATGCCAATAAAATCTTGGGGCGGTTGTGATGTGGATTATAAATGGCAAATTCCAGGAGTGAAACATTGGTTAATTACAAATGGTTTTAAAAAAAGATGAAAATTCAGAAAGACTCAATTAAAATTGATCATAATTATGATAAAAATAAAAGTTTTTTAAATTTTGAGCGAGATAAAGTACGTGATGATCAGTCTCAAATTAAAATTCTTATTAAAAAAGCATTAGTTGATAAAAAACTAATTTCTAAAATAGATCAAGAACATGTTCATATTATTCAAGCTTTGAAAGAAGATTTATTTGATAATAAAAAAACAGAAGATCAAATTAAATTTGAAATCTCTCCCAATGTGGAAAAAGAAATAGAGTTACTTGAATATAAGGATTTATTAAGATTTTTAATTCATAGGTATAGATACGAAATTTATCCTCAAACTTTAGAGCGAGATAATTATCCACCATATCTTCAGATTGAACCTACTTCTTTCTGTAACTATAGATGTGTATTCTGTTTTCAATCAAATCTAAATTTCTCTGGAAAAAAAAATGGTTTTATGGGGCATATGACCTATGAAACGTTTAGAGAAATTGTTGATCAAGCAGAAAATAAAATAGAGTTTATATCATTAGCTTCAAGGGGTGAACCTTTAATGTGTCATGATATTGAAAAAATGCTTGCTTATACAAGAAATAAATTTTTAAATTTAAAGATTAATACTAATGCCTCTATATTAACAGAAAGTAAAATTCATTCAATTCTTCAAAGTGGTGTAAAAACTTTAGTTTTTTCCGCAGATGCTGCAGACGAAAAACTATATGAAAAATTAAGAGTAAACGGTAACTTTAAAAAGATTATCAAAAATATTAAATTATTTAAGGAGATTAGGGAAAAACATTACCCTAAGGCAAAAATTATCACTAGAGTTTCTGGTGTTAAAGTAAATGAATCTCAAAACTTTGAAGATATGAAAAACTTTTGGAGTGAGCTTGTAGATCAAGTTGCTTTTGTTGATTACTGTCCGTGGGAAGATGTTTACTCTTCAAAAAAAAATGAGTTAAAAAAACCATGTACAGAATTATGGCGAAGAATGTATGTGTGGTGGGATGGTGTAGCCAATCCATGTGAAGTTGATTTTAAATCTTCATTATCAGTAGGAAAAATTGATAAAAACGATATTGGTAGTTTATGGACAGGTAGCGTCTATGATGATTTAAGAAAAAAACATAAATCAAAATTGAGACATAATTTAGATCCTTGCAATAAATGTGTAGTTATTTGATGGAATAAATAATGTTAATGATATTCTAAATAAACTAATGAAAATTTCTGTTTCTAATATTGCTTGGCATAATGATCCTAAGAAAATAAATAGTTTTTTTGAATTTATAAGTAACCTAGGCTGTAATGGAGTTGAATTAGCTCCGTCTGCAATTTGGAGTGAACCGATAGACACTTCCAGACAAGATCGAGATAGTTTAAAAAAAAAAATTAAAAATTTTAATTTAAAATTTTTAGGTTTTCATTCATTATTGTACTCTAAACCTAAACTAAAGTTGTTTGAAAATTCACTTCTTAGAAAAGAGACTAAAAATTATTTGTTTAATTTAATAAACGTATGTTCTGACTTAGAAGGTAAAAATTTAGTTTATGGTTCTCCAAAAAGTCGAGAACTTTGTGGAAAAAAATATGATGATTGTAAAAAACAATCAATTGAGGACTTTTATGAAATTGCAGAATATGCAAAAAAAAAAGGAATTTTTTTTTGTTTAGAGCCGCTGAGTAAAAAGGAGACGGATTTTATTACTTCACTCGAGGAGGGAGGTGAAATTGTAGAAATGGTCAATCATAGTAATTTCAAATTACATTTGGACACTAAGGTTTTATTTGATTCAAAAGATAAAATAGGGCCAAAAATAAAAAGATTTAAAAATATTATAACTCACGTGCATGTTGGAGATGAAAATCTTTTACAACCTGGAACGGTAAATAAAAAAGAACATCCTGAGATAGGAAAAAGTCTTAGAGATATAAATTATGATGGATATATTACATTGGAAATGAGAAGAGATTTGACCAATATTGAGGGCGCTATAAAAACAGGTGTTGAGTTCATAAAAAAGAATTATCTATAGACATGAAAAAAAGTGCTTATCATTTTAAAAAATTACAGTTTAAATAAAGAGCCCAATGATTATTAGCTGAATTATATGATTTTAAAATTATTAATATTAAGTCAAATTATTATGCTACAATAGGTTTAAAAATGAAATCAATTCTTGTTACTGGAGGTGCTGGATATGTAGGCTCTGGATTACTAAGTGAACTTTTATCAAAGGGATACAGGGTAACTTGTATTGACAATTTAATATTTGGTGGAGAATCTTTATTAAACATTTGGTATAATCAAAATTTCACTTTTTACAATTGTGATATTAATAATTATGAGAAATTAAATGAAATATTCTCAAAAAATAATTTTGATGCGGTTATTCATTTAGCAGCAATAGTGGGAGACCCTGCATGTAAATTATACTCGAAACTTGCAATTGAAACAAATTGGAAATCCAGTTTATGGTTGTTAGAAAGATGTAAAGAGCTAGGTGTTTCAAAATTTATATTTGCATCAACATGCAGCAATTATGGAAAAATGAATGATCCAGAAGCCTACGTAGATGAAAACTCTATCCTAGCTCCAGTATCTCTATATGCAGAATTAAAAGTAAAATTTGAAAAATATATGTTAAATGAGATGAAGAAAGATAGTAGATTCTCACCTACTTCCCTACGTTTTTCAACTGTATATGGTCTTTCTCCAAGAATGAGATTTGACTTAACTGTTAATGAGTTTACTAAAGATCTTTCACTTGGAAAAGAGCTTGTCATATTTGGAGAAAAGTTTTGGAGACCTTATTGTCATGTAAAAGATTTTTCAAATGCATTTATTACTGTTCTAAATTCACCTAATGAAAAAGTTGCATATAATGTTTTTAATGTTGGTGATACGAGAGAAAATTACACAAAACAAATGCTGGTTAATGAAATAAAAAAAGTATTACCAAATTCTCAAATTAAATACGTAGTAAAAAATGATGATCCAAGAGACTATAGAGTAAATTGTGATAAAATTAAAAAAGAGCTTGGTTTTAAAATAAGTATGACAGTTCTGGACGGTATTATGGAAATTAAACATGTAATTCAAGAAAATATAATCAAAGATCCTGAGGATCAAAAGTACTATAATATTCCTCATGAGCGAAAATAGTGATAATCAAAATTTATCTGTAATTAACTTTATAAAATCAATATATAAAACAAAAAAATTTATACCCCTTCATGAACCAAGGTTTATAGGTAATGAGAAAAAATATTTAAGTGAATGTATTGACTCAACATTTGTCTCTTCGATAGGAAAGTTTGTAGATGAACTTGAAGAAAAAATAGCAAAATACACTGGTTCCAAATATGTGGTAGCAACCAGCAATGGTACTTCTGCACTTCATATATCTTTACTATTAGCTGATGTGGATAAAAATTGTGAAGTGATAACCCAACCAATAACATTTGTTGCAACTTGTAATGCTATTAGTTATTGTAAGGCAAAACCTATATTTATTGATGTTGATAGAGATACTATGGGTCTTTCACCATCTGCACTTAGATATTTTTTAGAAAACAATACAACAATTAAAAATAAACAGTGTATAAATAATAAAACTAGCAAGGTAATTAAAGCATGCTTACCCATGCATTCTTATGGCCATCCTTGTAGAATAGATAAAATAAAAGAAATTTGTGATGAGTATTGTATATTTTTAATCGAAGATGCCGCTGAGAGCATAGGTAGCTTATATAAATATAAACATACAGGTACTTTTGGCGAAATTGGAACTATTAGTTTTAATGGAAATAAGATCATTACAGCTGGTGGGGGTGGGTGTATAATTACTAATAACAAAGTTCTTGCAAAAAAAGCAAAACACTTAACTACAACTGCTAAAGTTCCCCACAAGTGGGATTTTAATCATGATAGGGTTGGCTATAATTATCGTA
>Ga0209534_10001835_pt1 | contig 21864 bp, 31 predicted proteins | sample COG_07_FD_184751 | JGI IMG/M metagenome (GOLD analysis project Ga0209534, IMG submission 184751) | Pelagic Microbial community sample from North Sea - COGITO 998_met_07 (SPAdes) (version 2) | ecosystem: Environmental > Aquatic > Marine > Neritic zone/Coastal water | place: Helgoland, sampling...
TGACTCATTCCCATCAACATATTAAGTAATTCATCCTCAGTATATTTACGAGGAGCATCACCGATTGCATAGATAATAGTATCAATATCAGATTGTATCTCAGACATCATACCCATTGCTTGTTCTAATTTATTCATGGTATTTAACTATATATGTTTTTTATTGTGTGTCAAGGGTTTTGTTGCTTTTTGCGAGATTTTCTTCTGCCCACATGGGCTGAAGATTTGTATTTAACTATATATAATTTTTATTAAATGTCAAGCGTGTTTGTAGATGCACGCTCAATATTAACAGAATAATATTTATTATTTTCCGTTAAAGATCAACGGAGTAACCTAGTTTTTCTTTTAGTAGGATATTTTTTTTCTTCTCATTGAAAATATACTCTCTAAATCGTATGTTTTTCCCGATAAATCCGATAAAAACATCAAAAGCTCACTTAACACTTTTTTTTCAAACATCTTGCCGTGAGGTTTCTCACGATGTCGCCATTCTATATAGTTTTTTGTGGGTTTTTCAATGGAAATAAATTTACAAAAATCATCGTTTTTTGTGGGTTTGTTAGAATCGTTATTTAAGCAAAATATTTTAAATTTGAGAGTCGGGTAATTTTCTTTAATAATACTAATTAGCTCATCGGGAAAATTATCATGTGTAAGAAAAAACACAATCATGTCAGTACTTCGGAGTTCTTCGTTGAATTGAGAGATTCGTTTAGCCATTTGTTCTCTAAAATCATCTAAATTCAAGCTTTCTTCGTGATTGTAGGTAGCATATTTTGTTTTAATAACCTTCTTGCCTTGTGTAAGTCCATCAAATACATTTTGAAAGTTGGTATTTAACATTGCACACAACTCACTATATGGAGTGACGCAACCATCGAAGGGCATCCTTACTTCTCTCGTTTTCTTGAAATCATATAAATGGAATCTTTCGGGATGAGTTCTTGAATAACACGTACCACCTAAAGATATTATCTTACAATCAAATCCCAAATCTATCACACGATTTGGTTCGGGGGTGTTTTTGTTTTTATTTTCATGAGTCATGGTACTTATGAATACACTATAACCCATATTTAATAAACCTTCATTGTGTAAAAAAATATAGTCCACACAGAAGCTTAAAACCCTCTATTTCAAAAAAAATACCTCCTTCTGAACATTATTTTTTATCCATCGTACTTAACAATATATGTTTTAAATGGTCTGTCAACTAAAATTTCGTGGATCATTGTATTGATGATCCTTTTGCTTCCACCCGCAAGACCACAAGAAATGCCGTAGGGTAACCCTAAAACCTTCTCTTCATCATCGTGTTTACTTTGCCATTCAACATGATCAGCGACATTTTCTAGGGCAACATAGAATGCCTCGTAATTAACTGCTCGTTTGCCCCCAATTTTATCTTGCGTATACATATTATATACGCCTTTCGTTTGGGTAGCATCTGTCCAAGCAAAACTAAAGTTTCCCAAAACATTTTTACCTTCCATCATTGCATGACAATCAGCAGAGTATGCTTCGGGGTAAGTATGTTTTATATCTAATGCAATACCTGCGCCCATGACATTATGGGTATTACAGGAATGAGCGATGTAATCCAACCCATGAAAGTGCATCTTGAGTAAGTTGCCATCAATTATTTCTATATTTTCAGTAGCGATCATACCCATACATTAAATAAAGCTTTAAGATTTGTCAACTTTTAATTTCGTTTTTCCATCTTCTTCGTCAATGATAACATCTACAACCTTACAATGATGTGGATCAGCGACAAAAATTTTTGGTTCACCCGAATCATTTGTGACTCTAGCCAAACCAACAGGTTTAACCTCAATACACTCTAACAAGTCTTTTCCATTATGTCGGCGCATATCATAAGAATGTGGATACAATCCATCTTCTCTATTTAAATAGCAAATAATTCTGCCGTATTTATTTTTGTAAGAAATGTAAGAACTAATATCAAAAGGTTTCTTTGCGAATAATTTATCGCGGGGAATGTAGTATTTGCACTTATCTTTTTGCACATTGAAAATTTTATGTCCGCCAAAAGCATCTTCAATAGGTTCTAACGTCTTATGATGAACGAGCATACATTCAAATGTGGGGTTATTTTTACTATCTTCTCTGATATTTAAAATTTCACCAATTCGCTTTTTGAGACGAAATGATTTTTCTTTGATGTGATCTCCGACTTTAAAAAGATGTTTCATATAAACAACTTAAACTAAACATTCAGATTTGTCAAACATATTTTTTCGTAATAATGCAATAGCTTTGTCTTTACCTTTTACTTCGCATTCCCACTTGGCAGGTTTATAGGGGTCAATCGCAATACATGGAGGAAAATTTCCAAGAGCAAAATAATCTGCATGAGCGCGAGGTTTTTCGGGTTTACCTTCTGACCAATGAAAAACAGGAGCAAGAAAGCTATCTTCACTATCACCTTGATTTACCCATGTATACGCACAACGTTCAGCTTGAAATGTGACACTACGATCTTCTGATGGATTGCAGAAATCATGTAAATTGTCATAACAGACAGGGATAGGGGCTTGAAATGTTTCAAATAAATAGTCGCTAAATTTAATACAATTATCTACATTAAAGAAACCCTTGTCTTCGTTCTCAATAGTAAGACGATTGTAAACACCCGAATCGCATTTCATTAGATTAATATAAAATCTTTCTGCCACATCTTCTAGTTTTTCATCATCTTTGGGGCTATAGTTAATGTGAATGTTCATTGGAGCGGTATGATCTTGAGGCAACCCCATCATATCTAACACACTAGCTTGCATATTAAGTTCGCCAATAGTTCTACGAACCGCATCGGGATTAGTGGACGCAAGAACATTGAATTGATCGGGGTGTGAACCCATACTAACACCATGCTCTCTAGCAGTATCGCCTACTTGTTTTAATTCTTCTTGAATTTGCTCAATATCGGGCAACTCGTCAAGAGAAATCTCCAAAGTTTCATCGGTAACGAGAGGGAAAAGAGCAGAGCTAACACGATAATGCCCGATATTTGACTTAGCACAATGACCGACAATAGATTCAGTAACAACAACATTATGCAAAATTCTATTAGATAACTCTTTAATTGCTTCATCTCTACCTTCTGTATTACACAAATCATTAAATCTCTTGCGAGTCATAGTGCGGAAAGAGTATTCTTTCTTATCTTTATCTTTGAGTTGTTCGCTAATGCAGGTTAAGCCTAGTATAGTTGTCATACAATAAATATTGTCAAAAAAAACAAATTTTGTCAACAAATAAAAAAAGATTTGACTTTAGGCGGGCTTCAAAGTAATCTAGGTTTATTATGAAAAGAGGCAGACCCAAAGGATATACCCCATATATTAACATTAAATACGAAGACCTAGCTGATTGGGTTGGTCGTAAAACAAAAATACCTGTTTCTAGGAAATGGTTAGAGGTGATAATGGGAGAGGAGTTCGAGGAAGAATATAATCTTGACTCAACGAATGAACCATGTCATCATGATACCATTGAAGAAAAAATTGAATACACTCTAACCAAATTTGACGATGAATAATAATTACTTTTCTCACTTAGTAGGGCAAAACGCAGTTAAGAAAAAACTTTCGTTTTACTTAGACGCATTTCACAAGACATCACAAGCTCCTTTTTTACTCATGTCGGGAGCAAAAGGATTAGGCAAGACAGAATTCGCAAAAGCATTTGCTAAAAATTTATATAACCAAGATGGAGATAAAAGAGCTTTCTTGGAGCTTAACTGCTCAACAATTAAAAATAACGAACAATTCTTTGAGCAAATATTTTTACCTCTTATTTCTGAAAATGAAATTACAATATTATTTGACGAATGCCATGCTCTACCGCTCGATTTGACAATGGCATTTCTTACAATATTTAACACCGAAAAGAATCACAAAAAATCTTTTGAGTGGAACGAGATGAGGTTCGACTTTAATTTTAAACAACAAACCTTCATATTTGCCACAACAGAAACTGATAAAATTTTCCCGCCACTCAAAGACAGGCTAACCGCAGTGGATTTTGAGAGATATAATCAACAAGAACTAGCAGATATTGTGAAATTATGCGTTCCCCATATTTGCTTTGCAGATGATTGTATTCAAAAAATATCTACAACAATTAGAGGTAATGCTCGTAGTGCGGTAAAAAGAGCCAAAGAAATAGATTTGTATTGTGGAGCAAAAAATATCTCTATATTTGAGCTAGAGCATTTTGAAGATTTGTCTGATCAAGTGGGTATATTACCACTAGGCATAACTCATACAGAGAAGCAAATATTAGAGGTATTAAATAATTGTGGGTCAGCAACTTTAACAGGTTTGGCGGCAAAAATAGGCATGAGTAAAACCGCCCTACAACGAGATCACGAGCTTTATTTGTTGCACAAAAGCTTGATTGAAATAGATGGTAAGCGAAAAATTACAGGTGGCGGTATAGAAATTTGCAAAGCAATGGAAGTCTAACTAGCTTCTATTATAATCATCTTCTATCCTAACAATATCGTCTTCTCCGAAATAAGTTCCTGTCTGAACTTCAATCAGCACCATATCTTCTGAATCGCTAGGATTAGCCATGCGATGTTTGTCGCCAAGGGCTATTAATGCAGTTTCGCCAACTTGGTAATCTCTATCAATGCCATTTTGGGTAACCCTAGCAATCCCTTGGACAATAGTCCAAGCCTCTTGCCTGTGGTGATGATACTGATAGCTTAATCGTTGATTTGGTTTTACAAAAATTCTTTTAACTTTACAATGATCGTTATCAAGAAGTATTTCGTAATAACCCCAAGGTCTAATAGATTCATCAATGCTTTTCATTGAGCTTTATTTGTTTAAATCTTGCCTGCGTTTTACTTTTGCGAGACGATTATGTCTACGCAAAGAGCGGTCTAATTTATGAATTAATAAATCAATAGATTTGTAAATATTGTCGCTAGAAGCCTTTAAGTTGGTTGACTTTCCTTTGGTTAATAAATGACCTTTCGCTAAAAACTCTGATTCGTGAGTGGAGGAACGAGGATCTTTTTCAAGTTCAATATTTAAACTTATTATATTATTTGAATGATTAAATAATCTATCGCTTTTAGATTGGCATATTTCTTTTAAATGTTTATTTAATCTTATTTTTTTTGCTGATATTGTGATGTTATTCATATTTATATATTATATAATATTAGTTATATATTTGCAATAAAAACCTACCAAAAGTTAATCGAAATATTTTCTCGGTTATTTGCGTGGTTTTTTAATTTATTAGTTAATGCTTTTAAGAGCTTTATTTGATCGAAAAAAATTTTGCTTTTATTTTCCATAGACTTGATTTTAATAATGTTTCGAGTTGTGTTGATGTATCTAATACTATCATAATTTTGCAATAAAAAAATTTGAAAGTAGTTAAATGTTCAGAAGGGGCATAAATCTAAGATAGGTTTTGTGTTTATTGGTAATTTTGGATTAGGGTAATCATTAATCAGGTTAATTATCTCATTTGTTGGTACAGGACTTTTATACATATAGGGCAATAAATCTTCCCAATTTTCTTCAAGTATAGAGCTATAGTAGTCTCTAAATTTAAAATTGCCTCCGCCAATTAAATTGGACATTCTGATCCACATTGATTTTACACTGTATGCATGACTAACAATAATACCATGCAAGCTACTAGATACCGTGTATTCGCAAGATAGAATATTGTTTATAACAGTTTCTATTGGGTCAGTAACATCTATGATAATTGTGCTATCTTCTATGTATCCAATTTTTTGAAATGTAGGAACATCAATATAATGCGGTATTATGCCTAATTTATATTTTTTTTTAATATTAGTAGGTTTATAAAAGTAAGGTAAAATTAAACCTATGTCCCCGTATGATTCTGGGCATTGTACACCAGTTTTCAGAAGCCTTTGTCTCGTAAGTTTTCCTCTAACGGAAAGTATTTTGTTTGATTTAATTTTTCTTTCGTTACCAAACATGAAGCCCGCCCCCCATACTATCGAATTTGAATTTGAGGAAGCTAAAATACTACCTGCCCCTAAAACATGCTTGAAAGCTCGACCAAAAATTGCTTCTTTCCCGTTTAATTTTTTATATATATACGGAGTTACAAAATCTCCAAAATTATAATTATTGCGACACTTGCATTTATTGCAATAATAAATATTATGAATTTTATCCATTGAATCTGGGGTTATTCCAGTGAGATATACTGGTAGCGTTGTTGCTATAAAATTTTTGACAATCAGTCATGTTGTTGGGGTCGATGTACCAATCCAAATGTCTCGCGTCATATGGTTCAAAAACTCTCATGCAATTGGTATGAGGGAAACGCCCATCAACAGAACTCGCGCGAATAAGTTGAAAAGTTGTATCTATAGGAGCTCTAGTTATTTCGAAATCTTGACCCTCGAAATTCTCTTTTATCCTTGGCGATTCATGGAAACGTGTATGTCTCTTAAAGATCGCTTGCTTTTTGGGATAATGATCAGGTATATCATCAATTTTAAGAGATGTACCAACACTATAAACATTATATTTATTCAGTAGATATATGAATGTTTCGACAAGATTACCTTTTGCATTATTTAATTCAATATCAGGATCAGTCAGAATATAATACTCAACGTCAGGATTGTCAGATAAATATTGGCGAATTGTATTCATCACGCTTAAATGATGGTTTGTGTTTGTGTGATATACTAAATCACCTTGCGCTTCACGCTCTTTTAGAAAATCCAAACAAGGTTGATATTGAGAATTTGTGTTGTGAAAGACAAATTGTTTTGGGTGATCGATAAATTTCTCATAAGAAGCAAGACTTTTCTTGAGTATTTCTAAATGGTTATGAACTATAATAAATATAGGTATTTTCATTTTTTCAAAACTATTCTCATTAATACAGGATTGTCATCTTTGTATACAGATAAATTGTCTTGTTCGTTAAAATAAAGCAATTTAAACCCAAGAGATAAAACTGTATTAATAAACTTTTGTGAATCTATAAACCTACGAGTGTGCCCATCATTAAAATATGTTGTGTCACATATATGCTTGCCAACTTCGAATTTTGAATCTTTGGTCGTGCGAACTTCAATGCAAAACAATCCCCCCGAATCTAAAAGACTGTAAACTTTAGGCAATAATTCTTTTTGATCCGCTTCTGTGATTGAATGAATTGTAAATCTAGAATAAAAAACATCAATTTTATTAGCAGTTGGATGATAATAAGAAGTTTCTCCATCATTAAAGTAGTATTTCGGGCGAATAAAATCTGATTCCAAGAACTCAAGGTTAATATGAGATTTTTGCGCTTTAACTTTATCATCTATTGATTGATCTACAGCTAAAACATAATGTGCTTGTTCTGCAAAAAACAGTGCATCTCTTGCATTTCCGCAACCTAATTCAGCTATTGTTTTAGGTTGTTTAAAAAAATTATCACAACAAAAACTAGCAAAAGTACTACATTCAGAAATATCAACTCTGCTTGAGTGATTTTTATAAAATTTGTCCCAATATTCTTTATCCATTTTAAACTTTACCCATGCGCATTCTACAAGATCTAGATTGTGGAACTTTCCAGTTAGAACCATACATGTTTATTATTTTACTCTCATAATTGTTAGGCAATTGAAGAACTGTTGATGACCATTCTTTATATATAAAAGTTTTAGCGTCTACATTTACATAAGAGTCGGTTGAGACAACTCCATGCCAGGGTGTATGAAAATCTCCAGATTCGTTTACATTACACATATAGAAATCAAAAGATGCAAATTCTTGTGTCGGTTCGCTTTTTAATATTGTTTTTGAATTTTTAATCCCAAATTTTGAGGTAAAAACAAACCCTTTTTTCTCGAAAATATTTCTTAATTGCTGATAATCACAATTAATCATAATATCAAGATCATCATCACCTTGTATGCAACTATTTTCCCTGACAATTCCAAGTAATGTGCCAAAAAATACGAACCAATCATTGATACTTTCTTTGTGTAAAATATTCGCTACAAATTCTAGCGTGCGATTTAATTTTTCTTTATCTGTTCGTATTCCTCCCATAGCTCTAATTTATTTTATATTTTTATTAATATGATTAAATACACATTTTTTATATAAAAAACATTAAAACTAGCTTACAAGATTATTGTTATCTATATTTTCCCAACGATTGTCATAATTTAATCTAAAACTACCTTCATGTTTATAAGACCAACTGCACTCGTTTGGAGCAAAGAGGCTCATGAAACACTTTCCATCATCTTTTTGGTAGAGGTGGTATTCTTTGCCGATTACAGGTTTAAACCTCATTTCAGCATTGAAAATTATTTCATTCCACTTGTATTCACTATATAAGTTTTCAAGCTCTTTTTTTAATTCGTTGAATCGCTCATTATAGTGCTTATTTGCTCGATGCACCGCTCCAATTTTCCAGCCACCCAAACTATGGTCGGGCTTAATAGCAGGAGCCCCCAAATTGCTACCATAAGGTAAAGAGTGAGGGTTTGGCGCAACATTGTCAGGTAATTTTTTTTCATCCATTACATAACAACGTTCCACTCCTCTGACTTGTCAGTCCAATCTTTGTATTTTTCTCCCCCGCCCCTCGCAGACCAATCAGAATCAATGGTTAATTTAGAGGAAATTCCACCCCTAGGATTAAATACCATAACTAAACGAAGTCTGTCGGGGTCATAAACATCTATTAAATGATCATAAAATATATTAATTAATCTTTCATAGGATACTACTATATCTCTTAAATGAAATACATATTGCTTTAAACTTTTTAATTCAATGATTTTATTTTTTGGATAAAAACTAATATAAGCATTAGCAAAATCAGGTTGTTCCTTAACTCCTAAAAATGTAAACTCGGGAATTTTTACTTTAATTTCATAAGCGCCTTTACTGGGATTAGGTAGGAATTTTAAGATTTCCGAATCAATTAAATCGTATTTTTTCATAAGTCTTATCGGGTATAAAAAAATTTTATTTATTTCGTTTTTTATGCTTTAACTGACAGAGTGGTTGGTCAGGCATTTTATTCTTTTTTAAATTTAATTTCTTTTTATTTTCATGCATGGCGGGAATAGCATCCTGCCAAAGTTCGTCATATAAGTTGTCTTCCCCAAATATTTGAATTAAATATAACTTCAAAGTATCTACATCAGCTACTTCTTCCCATTTAATTTCTTTTTCGTCTTCACTCATGTATATTTATATATATTAAATAATTAATTTACGATTTCAAGTGAAACTACCAATGCCGAACAGCATTAGCTATAATGAAAAAACAAGTCACTATATTTAAAACGACTATAAACGTTCTTAAGATCAGACTGATCCGAGCATCTCTCAGAGAAAGTATAGGAATATCTGGCTGATCATTATTTGTTCGACCAACTCGATGATCTAATGTGCGAGCCCAAATTAACCATAATTTTTTCATGTATTTTTTCTGTCTGTTTGTCGCTTGATTAGCGATTGCAGGTCGTGGAAAACTTTGTATTGTTGTTGCATGGTTGGTTCATCATCTATTTTTTACAATTTTATTGTAATAGTTTTCATCCCAAAAACTATAATAATTTGTTTTATGCAATTTTTTTGAGTAGTTGTTTAACTCACTTAATTGTTGTATCATTAATATGGCATATTCTTTATTATTTGTTTTTATACCATTAATCTTATTTATTTGGTCGGGATGATCCCAAATGAGCCATAAATCTTTTGTGTGTGCAAATTGCTGATGGTCATTACAGAATTCTTCTAACCATTTTTTATCGAACTTATTTGCATCTCCGTAAATCAAATATAACATAGGATGATTTTTATTTTGCATACATTCAAAAGAATCTGACATAAAATTAGTAGACTCTATTATTTGCACTTTGTCTAAAAAACTTTTAGCAAATGGACAAATAGCATGACCCCCAAGTTCATCGCGTTTGAGAGAAATATAATCTATATAATCTTTAATCACGGTTGAAAAACTTTAGGTCGTCGTGTTTTTTTATTTTATCTAACTCGCTTGTTTTGATGATTTTAGAATCTCTCTCGCATAAAAATTTATAATGTTCTGCATCCTCAGACCATTCTCTTCCCGTCCAAAATTCAAATCCTTTATAACTGGATTTATAGATACAGCAATCTTCATAGCCCATTCCCATATACATATAATCTTTATTATTTTGTATGCAATAATCTATTTCAGCTAAATTTGCATATTTGCCCAAATATAATTTCGGATCTGAATAATCCCAAGCGAATTGAGTGGAGAAGACACTATTACTACCGACATCTCTCATGTAAGTAAATGCTACTGGGGTATGCCAACCGCCCTTGCAAGAAAAAGACGAATGGTAAACCAAGAAAAATTTCCGATCTTTTTCTAATTTAATTAATGGTAGCAAGCTCCAAGACTTGAAGTTTTTATATTTTGTATATTTATTAAAAATATCGCTTAATATATTAATGTCTACCTCTTCGGATTTATAAGTCTTTATTTGAATATTTTCACATTTTTTTCTAGTTTTTTTTGTACTTTTAGTTTCTTTAAATTTTTTCAAGTTTATTCTAGTCTGCCTAGCTTGATACCAATGATTTTTATAGCCGTTATTTGGCGTAAAATAGTCATCAGGCAGCCAGCCTTGTTGTAGAGCTTCATCTTCTTCTTTAAGTGGTACTTCAGCCATGCAGTCAAAAAACATATAATCATATTCCGTTATCGAGCCAGAATAATGCTTAAAATAAATTTTCATAAAATGCCATCGCGTCCCATTTGCCAACCTTTAGTATTGTTAATTGATCTATCTAAATATTTGCAACCAAGGTAAAGCGGTGAGAATTTTTTAAACTCATCTAAAATAAGCTCTTTACTAAAATCTTTACAACTGTAAATATCCAGTTGCACTAGGTTTGGTTCAACTTTATCCCAAGAATGTAAAGCAATGTGGCTAGTTGTAATCAAACAAAATGCGCTTATTCCTTCATTGTGAATGTCATCGCATCGAACGGCAATAGGTTGATATAATAGCTCCATATCAATTTTCGATACAATAGAACGGATCCAAGACTCAGCAAAACTGACACTTTGAAAAGGTGAAGATTTAAATGTAGCATTAACTAGTAAATGTTTATGTTCCACATGTTATGTTACACTTAATATAACATATAATTAGAAATTGCATCTTCCAGAGCTTCTTGAGCAGTCCTAATAGGAATATACTGTTCAATTTTAGATGTATCGAGAACACAATTTGAGCGAGGAGCGCTAACTTCTTGCATAAAATTGTCTAACTTGCTAAAAAATTTAAACTCTTTATTTGGGTTTAAGCGCTCTTTCATTAATGCAACGACTTCTTTAGTGGTAACACTACCTTTATTTGTCACATTGTAAATACCAAATGGAACTCGTTGCTCGATTAAATCGATTGTATATTTTGCGAAATCCGAACGATGAGAAAGCGAATTGCGAGCATCTAATAATTTATCGTAAGTTAATAGCTTAGTTAAATAGTTGCGTGGAGACTCAAATTCATCAAATGGTATGCGTAGCCTAAAAATATAACTATTTGGATTGTTTTGCTTCACAATTTTCTCCGCGAGGGCTTTTGTGCCACTATAAAAACTGCCATTTTGAAAGTCAAAATTAGGAGCATCTTCTTCGGTGAAATCTTTTGAATATCCACCATAAATACAACCAGAAGAAATGTGAGTATATAAATAACCGTTATTTACGCAAAGCTGCGAAAGCATTGCAGGGAATATTACATTGCCTTCAACTGTATCTGCTTTATTTAGCTCGCAAGCATCGACATTTGGTTTGCCGATGTACCCCGCGCAATTGATTACAGAAACATTATGATGCTCAACTGTTTTTTTGTAGGCATTATTTGACAACCATTTGTCGAGAATTTGCATGTTTGTATAGTCTGTATCCGTGCGACTAAGAGCGAGATAAGGTAAACCACGCAACTTTAATTCTTTTATTATAGCTTCTGCTATGTATCCGCTTTTTCCTAGTATAATGTACATAAAATCAGTTTCGTTTTTTTAGGGTTACATGGTATCGATATGCACTAGCAGGATACCAAGAAGGAAGAGGTAAAATTTTACAAGCGAAATTATTTTTTATCGCAAAATTTAAAAACATTTTTTTTGATAAATATAATTGATCTAAAACCATATTAGAATCTGTTTCCTCTCGATTTTTAAGCGATTCCTTGCGAACATTTTTAGATTTTATTTGATTTTCTAAATCGTTGACCTCGCCAAGTATAATAAGACCTTTACTTGATAATATCGAGGTCATTTTTTCTAAAACCGACTGGATTTCACTCCCTGAGTTAAAATACAATAAAGTTCCAAAGCTAAATATCACATCGTACTTTTTATAATTTAAAACTTTTAGCCAATCTTCGATTGGGGAATTCATGTCTAGGACATTAAAATTTACAGATTGATTTTTTTCTCGAGCTGCATTGATTAAATTTTCAGAATAATCCAAACCTTCAATTTCTAAATTTGAAAACTCAGCTTGTAATGCAGAAATGAAAGCTCCAGAACCACAGCCAAATTCAACCGTTTTTAAATTCGGTTCTCGCAAAAAATTTTCATTTTCAGATAAACAAGAATATGCAATTTCTCTATATTCTTTTTCGCTATTTAAATCCCAACCATCTAGTACGTGTTGATCTTCTGTTTTGTTTAGACCTTTTTTTTGCCATATTTTTAACCAGTTTTGACTTCTCATATTTTGTATTGTTTTAAAGCTTGAATTAATTTTTGATTATCCTCGAAATCTCTGACGGCAACTCTAATATATTGATCAAAATTGCCGCATTTTTTCGAACAATCTTTTATTAAAATTTTATGTTTGGAATATAAAAAAACAGCCAAGTCTAAAGCATTTGTATTGTTCAATTTGCAAAGTAAATAATTAGCTTCAGATGGATAGCATTCAATATAAGAAATTTTATTTAATTCTTTGCGTAGTAGTAATCTGGATTTAATTAGATTATTGCAGCTGGATGTATATCCTTTTTTATATTTCCCGATGATTTCCATAAAAAATTCCGAAAAAGAATTAACATTCCAAATTGGGATTTTAGACTTTACTTTTTTCACTAAATCAGTATTAGAACTTGCTAGAAAACCCAATCGTAAACCCCCAACGCCATAACTCTTGCCAATACTTTTAATAATGATTAAATTGGGATAATTATTTATGGTATCTAAATCGCATACAGACTCTTTAACTCCAAATTCGTTGAAATCCAAGAAAGATTCATCTAAAATTAAGGTTTGATTTTTTGCTTTGAATACATCTAATATATAAAGAATATCACTTCGAGATATAAAATTTCCAGAAGGATTGTCTGGATTGATTAATATAAAACCATCTTTATCTTTTGATAAGGCAAGAATATCTTGTTTTTCATAACGAAAACCTTTATTTTTAGGAAATTCAGTTGTAAGGTTTTTAAAAACAGAGGCATATTCTTCAAAAGTGGGTTTAAACAAAGCGAAGTTGCCACCTAATACCTGTGGTAATGTTTTTATTAACTCGGCGGAACCATTGCCAACAACAATTTGATCAGGCTCAATATTGAGCATGTTGGCCCCCAATATACATTGAGAGTCTTGCCCAGAAGGGTAAGAGCCCATTAGTTGAGAGGAATAAAATTTAAATTCATCATTAAATTTTTGATTGGGAAAAAACGGGTTTACCAAAAAACAGAAATCAATTAATCCACTGTACCTCCAGTACCCACCATATCTTTTAGAAAGAAGATTATACTGGGTTACTGGGTCTGAGAAAAGAACTTCAGCGTTAGCCAAATCTTCTGCTGTGTCAATTTCATACCACGCATCATCTTGTAATACGAAAGCTCCTAAACTCTTATTTCGTATCAAAGCTAAAACCCGCAAGACTTCTTCGTAGTACTCGCTCATCCCTATCGTGTTGCAATAAGCTTTCAAAAAGGGGTGATAAGCATTTCGAAAAAAGGTTTTAGAAAATTTATAAATATTAACAGTTTTGTAATACTGTAATAAATCTTTAAATTTAAATTCTGATTTTGGTATAAAAGAGCGAATGCAATCTGAATCATCAAGTGTTACTACGGTTCCGTCATGCCAATTTTTAAATTTGTCTACCACAGCTAAATCTTCCCTAGGGTCATTTAATACAGATTGTAAAATATCAGAGTCATAAATTAAATCACTCTCTAATAATAAGGTGTCATCTTGGAGTAAAACATGGCTGGCGATAAACAGTGAATATATATTGTTCGTACAATGGTAATCTTCGTTGTGAATGAATTGAATATCTTGATTTGGGAATTTTGATTTAACATGCGACCTTAAACCTGCAGACTTAAAACCGTCAACAATAAAGATTTTTTTTATTCCAGCATTTATTATAGCTCGTAAAGATCTTTCAATCAAAGTCTCTCCACAAACTTCAACCATACATTTGGTTTTTTCTTTAGTTAATGAACCTAAGCGGGTACCACTACCAGCCGCTAGTATTAATGCTTGCATGAAACTATTATAAAGAATTTCTTTATCCTAGTCAATACTTTTTAAAATTTTCTTCAAAAGCTGTTCGCTGATTACATTGTAATAAAGCCAAACGCCGTCCAAGCTTCTTTTAAAGCTCTTTTGAGGAATTTTAGTTTTAGGGTTAGAGCCCAGACCTAGAGAAAAAATATTGCTGAAAGTTTTGTCGCCAACGATTAATTCGAAATTTTTGTTGCTACCTACGGATTGTTTGTACAGACGACCGTTGATTTTAGGCAATTTTTTATAATATCCCCAACAAGGAACTATGACATCAAGACCATCGCAAGAAATAGGGTCGCGATGGATTTTTTGTATACCATATTTATCTAAATTTAAATAGATTTTTTTGGAATTTTCACGTAAACCATCAAATCGATTAACGGTTTGAGTTTCAGTGCAAATATCTTCTTCATTGAATTTAAAATTACGACTCAAACAAGCTTCACGAGAATTAAAAAAAACTTTAAAATCATTCCTGCAAAGCAAGGAAATATTCTCGGGGTTTACACCTTTGGATATTAATGCATCTACCACAGATAAACTAGAGTGAGAAGAGCCAATAATGCCTATTTTCTTATTAAGAAAATTTTGAAAATCAACTTGGTTAGTAAAAATTAGATGGGGTAAAATACATTTACTTATGTTACCTATTAATAAATCGTCCGTGTCTTGAGCTATTAGCTGATCAATGTCTTGTTGGGCTCCCATGCTAATCACGCAAGTTTTTGATAAACGAGTGCCAATCTTAATTCCTGACGAAGCATGGGATATATTTTTAACTTTAAAATTAAATTTAATATCAATATTGTCTAATTTATTTAGATGTTCTAAAAAAACACTAACTAAAGATTTAATAATCTTATTATAATCGCTCAAGTTGATATAACTGTCCAAATTATAAACCTTGTCAACCTCACTTAAAACCTCATCAAACATCTCAATTCTAAAAGGTTCAAGCAGCGACTTTAAGGTGGAGTTGCTATTTACATTTTTATAATTTAAAGAATCAAGGCAAGGGGAAGAGCCTTCTTCGCATATCAAAATGCGATACCTACTAATGAGTTTTCGATTATGTAAATATAATAAAAAACAAAACGAAGAAATACCAAAGCCTAAAATTGAAATATCATAAAACTTACCGCAGGAAGAACGCAACATGTTTAAAACTTATTTTAGCGTGTTTCGCCCGCGTTACTTTTCGTCTCCCTGTCTCCAGTTTGAGCACCATTTGTAACTTTGAACACTGACCACTTTTTCTCGATCTTGAGGTTGTAAGTAATTTACAGCTGTACGCAAATTTGTCTGAAGAGTGTCTATCAGAGCATAAAGGTCTGAAATTTGTTTATCTTTTTTAATTAATTCAAACTGAGTTTGTTGTGAAGAATTCATAGTTAATAATGATTATTATAAGTAATGTAGCAATTTTTTACACAAAAAAAGATCTGTCTTCAGGGGTTAAAGAAAAGCGAGGGACCGAACGGTCTTTAAAGTGAAAGTTGTCGCTAACATCACCCGTAGAAAAATAATTTTGTTTGTAGCGGCGAGATAAACTTGTGATACTACAGAGGGGGGCATTAATAAATGTCTTACCAAAAGGCTGTTTGCAAACCGTTTTGTGATCATCCTTGTGGAGATGCCCTCTTGCAACAGAGGTCCAGTAATCTCCATCAGAAATCATTTTAAAACAATCTATTGAACCAAAATGACAATGCTGGCATTCAGTTCGAGAATCTTGAGGTAAAATTTTGCCTGTATGAACATGCTTCATCCACCCTCCCTTGCGCTTAAATTTTAAACCGTTTTCTTCAAGAAGAGGTTTTATGGATAAAAGGTTGTTCCAATCTTTTTCTAAAAACATCAAGTCAATGTCGTCATCCCAAGGTATTATCCCACCATGGCGGTGAAGACCTATATCCGTACCCCCTTCCGCGAAATAATTGATATTAAACTCGTTGATGATTTGGCAAAAAACATCAAAATGTTTATAGCTTCGTCTAGTAGCTGCTTTTTTCTTTTCAACAATATGTTTGTATAAATGAAAATTAGAGCTCGTCTCAAAATAATTTTTAAAAGGTTTTTTGCAGAAAACAGAGTATTTTTCTTGATTCTGATAGTCAGCTAAAATTTCAAAACCAGTATTTATTAAAGACTCTTTAGTGGGTGCAGATTTGGAGCTCAAGCACTCCGACAGAAAAAAACCACCAGGTTTTAAATTATTAAATATAAGTTGAAAAAAATCTACAGAGCTACCATCAAAATTAAAATCTTCAACAAAAATTAAATCTAATAAAGTTTGTAGCTTATATTCGGTGAGATGATCAAGTAAAGAACCCTCGATAAAAGAAATCGAATCAATATCCAGTGGATGCAATGGACGAACAACATTGCAATGAAAGTTTTTTTTCGTAAAGAACCTACTGGCAGATAAATCAGACGAATCCGAAATTAACATATTCATGGTGACCCCCTGAGCGTAAAACTCAAACAAGTGGTCTTCAAAAACTTTTTGAAAAAATGTCACGAGTTATTTTGAGTCACGCCAATCTAAAATTGGAAATCGAGAACATTGATGATTTTTGCGCCCTAGTAGGTCAGAGTAATGCAACCAAGAGTCAGCAGAAAAAGGGTTTTCGTGTAACAAGCTAGCTAATAAAGAAAAAGTGCTACAAGAAGAAATGAAGTTTTTACCAGAAATCATGTTAAATAAATCAAAGTCTGCATCTGAGCTACCCAGAATATAATCAGAATAATTGTCGACTTGTAAATTTGATTCTTTCAGAATGGTGAGGCATATCGCATAGTCAATATCAGAAAAAACGGTAGAAGATAAGAAGACTGGACATTCAAATTTACTTAAACAAAAATTTACCAATTTTACTCCATCTTCAATACTTAAATATTGCTGAGGAATAGTTGTTCTGAATTTGTTGTTCCAAGTGATTTCTTTGGTAGAAGGGTTGAAATCAGTAAGTAGATCATTTAATCTTAAGTGTATAACGGTAGCATTTTGAGTCTTTAAGGATTTTTGTCCGCCACCATATGCATCAAAATAGATTTGACGAACTTCATGAAATGTAGAAGAATCAAAAAATAACTCAGGAAATGTTTTATTGTATTTGTTAAATAAATCTTTACACGTAATTCTTGGGGACCATATCTTATTAGTAATTGGTTCTAGAACGGTTCCTGGCGAAGCTTTAGAGGTATGCAGCGTATTGGATACTAAAAATTGATGCATAATCATGCGGTCTAACCCACGCTTTTTGCAGTTACCGCTGCAATCATGAAACAACGGATAAGACTCTAGTCGAGATTTAAAAACATTAACAAGAAAAGGCACTGCATTAGATCCATATCTGTCAACTCTAGTGTGAATAACATTCATTTTGAATTATTTTAGAATAAATTTATTTATATAGTATAATACACATGTATAAATATGAAATTTCCAGAATATTATTCTCATTACTTATCGTTACATCAAAATAAAGCATGTAGAGCACTCCATTATATAGGGCAATGGACAACTATAGCTTTTATAGTATTAATAATTAAATATGAAATTTGGTTATTAGCCCCTTTAGTTCCGTTTGTAGTATATCCATTTGCATGGAGCGGGCATTTCTTTTTTGAAAGGAATAAGCCAGCGGCATTCAAGAATCCATGGAAGGCTAAATTAGCAGACTGGTGCATGTTTTTTGAAATATCAATTGGAAAAATCAAGATTTTTTAAGAAAATTTTAAAAGCCAGGTTTTTACATGTTTTTTAAGCAGGGACAAAGAAATTAAAGAGATAATATCCTTGCGACCAGCCCGAGAGTAAAGTTTATAATAAGAATCTTTACTGGATTGAACTAACTCTTTGCTGATAGAAGATTGGCAGTAATGAAGCAAATCCAATCTGCCAACTATCAAGAAGTGATCCAGCTGCTCAAAAGCTATGTAGTTGGCAATACCCTGCAACCAACCTTTTTGACCTCTTACATTTTTAAATTCAACCCAAGTGTAATCTGTAGAGAATTCACTGTTAGAGCGAGAAATCCGTTTTAAACCTTTTACATCAACTAAACTATCATTAACTTTAAAATCCCAATGCTCGTACATATCGGATGAGCGGTCAGATTTAGTTACAGAAAATCCACGAGAGACACAAACGTCTCTAAATCTTAATTCTGAGGCATTCAATTTTCGTATAAAACAATAATCAAGGAAGTTATAATCAACAAAATTGTTCCCCAATTTTGTTTAGCTAACTCATTGATAAGGCTTAACATCTCCATTTTGTAGTATTTTCTTATCTTCGTAGGGAGCGACAAGCCTGCGGTATAATTCTAATTTAGCGCACTCCATAGCTCCGATAATATCATTGCTAGTTTGATAATTAAAACCATTCTGCTCAATATAAATTGATACGAGCTGATTTAGGGCATAATTAAATTGACCAGCGGTAGTAATTAAATTGTCTTGATCGACATGTTGTTTTTCTGACTGAGGTATATATGGCATAATGTATTTATTATATTAAAAATTATATAGTATAAATCAAGTGAATATTGTATGGTCCACTACAATAATCTTTTGATCATATTTTTTTTTAAAAAAAGGAATTTCTAGGCAAGGTATTCAAAATGGAATATGACATTTTAGGCAAAAAAATTTCACCAATAACTTTGCGAATAAAATTTGGTTTGTAATCGTATTGATAAGAGCCGTCGAGTTGCAGATGGGCAAATTTATCTAGACAATCTTCTGGCAAACCACAAACACAAAGAAGTTCCCTAATAGAGAGAACCCGAGGGTCTTTAGGGTGTACATTGTTTTGACTAGAGATAGAGCCATTAGTCATGGTTACTGTAGGAGCAGGCTTGCTCCAGTGCATACGTTTATATGTAGTCATGAAGCCTTTTATCCTGCGACCATCTTTTTGAGGGTAATCTTTGGTGTTGTTAAAAGCTGTTTCGCCTTCTGGAGTAGCACTCATCCATTTTACATGGTTTTCATTATGATTAGGTGCAAAATGCCAAGGGATTGAGGAGTGCTCACCATTTTGTAAAGAAGGTAAATGAGAAATAACATCTCGCAAAGTTAAAACACTTTCAAGGGGTTTTGGGTGTTGCCACATTTCGTTTTTTGATATTAAACAAATAGATCGTTTTCTAGACTGAGCAGTTCCAAAATTTTTAGCATCAAGAACAGAGAAAGACGCATTAAAATCTTTTCTTAAATTCTGTTTTACAAAATTTGAAATTTGAACCACGGAGCCTTCATAATTAATAAATGTATGAGGCATATTAGGAACATTTTCAATTAACATGTATTTAGCACCAATAGTATTAAAAACTTCCAACGCATAAACAATTAGTTTGTTTCTGATATCATCAGGTTTTTTTAGGGCATTAGCGCCACTCATTCCTTGGCAAGGAGGTGTTGCTACAACAAGATCGATTGGCTCATGATAAGTTAGACAGCTCTTTATTATCAAATCTCTCCATTTGGGGTGAGAGATATCTCCATGGATGCAGCGGGTTTTGGGGTGAAATTTGCTATATAAAGCACATCTTTCAGAGATAATTTCATTGGCAAACACCACATCAATACCCAAATTTTTGAAATAAAATTCACCAAAACCAACATTTGAAAACAAAGATAAAGCTCGCATATAAACCAATAATCTACCACAAAAAAGAAAAAAAGTCAATAACTTTCTATTTCAAGCTTTGTCTTTTTTATGTCTTCGATTAAATTATTGGTAATTTCTTGTAAGGATTGTAAAAGATGATAATCCACTTGATATTCTTGTGGAATATCGTCTAAATCTTGAGAGTAATCAATGATTTGAGATAAGCAAATGTTTTGCTTTTGGTACAAATGCATCAATGAGAGAATATTAGTCAGGCATTTTTGTTTTAATTTCTCTCTTTCATATTCAACACGAGAAAATTGAGCTAAATCTCTAATGTGCAACTTTTCAACCTTGGCAACTTCAGAAGTGTAAAAATTAAAAGAATCCCAAAGTAGATCTAGGTCAGATTTCATAAACTACAATCAGACTGAAAACGCAGACCTTGGTAATGTAAGTCAACCTCGTTTTTAGAAACAACAGATGCTGAGCCAAAATCGCATGAAACATTGATATCAAAAAAACCAGTGAAGTAATCTACAGAATAATTAATACCATTGATAGCGCGAGAGCCTGAAAGTTTTAAGCCGTCTCCAGAGAATTGAATACAAGGGGTATTAGATACAATCGCAAAATAATCCCAATTGGAAGCGGTTACTTGGTAAGTTCCAATACCCAATCCAATTGAATTGAGAATTGATTGATTAACTATTAAATTCGAAGAGTTATTTATTGCCCATTCAGAATTTTCTGAAAGACAAACTATTTCTTCAGAGAAATCTTCCCTACCCTGAAATTTGATAGAATTCTCAGCCTCTGTTTCAGCTGTTTCGGTCGCTGTAGCTGTTTCGGTAGCCGTTGCAGTTTCTGTAACTGTAGCTGTTGGTGTGATCGTAGCGGTTTCGGTTGCTGTAGCAGGTTCGGGTAGCCGTGTAACTGTAGCAGTTTCGGGTAGCCGTGTAACTGTAGCAGTTTCGTTTTCTAGAACAAGTTCGGTCGCCGTAATTGTTGAGGTAACTGTAGCTGTTTCGGTTTCTGTAGCTGTTTCGGTTTCTGTAGCTGTTTCGGTTTCTGTAGCTGTTTCTGTAGCTGTTTCGGTTGCTGTAATTGTTGGGGTAACTGCTGCAGTTTCGGTAACTGTTGTTGTTAAAGTAACCGTCTCAATTTCTGTTGTTGTTGGGGTGACAGTAGCTGTTTTGGTAACAGTAACCGTAGGGGGAACAGTAACTGTTGTGGTTGGTGAAGGCGTTGGAGAGGTCGGAGCATTAGGAATAGTTTCGGTTTTCGTAGGAGTAGCCTCTTCACAATCTTCACAATCAAGATACGAACCAGTAAAAAATAATACAACCGAAGAGTCACAGTTGCTAGAAGAAGACAGTTCAACGCAAGCACCATTTAACTTGGTAAAAGCGGGCATAACGCTTGATGTAGTACAACCAACTGTAAGAGTATTATCGCTACAAGAAAAAGCTGAAACACAATGACAGGCTGGAGTGCTTGGAGTTTCGGTTCCTGTTGCAGTTTTTGCGGGTGGAGCGTTTGGAGTTTCGGTTTCTGTCTCTGTCTCTGTTTCAGTTTCTGTCTCTGTTTCAGTTTCTGTCTCTGTTTCAGTTTCTGTCTCTGTTTCAGTTTCTGTCTCTGTTTC
>Ga0209534_10001840_pt1 | contig 21850 bp, 22 predicted proteins | sample COG_07_FD_184751 | JGI IMG/M metagenome (GOLD analysis project Ga0209534, IMG submission 184751) | Pelagic Microbial community sample from North Sea - COGITO 998_met_07 (SPAdes) (version 2) | ecosystem: Environmental > Aquatic > Marine > Neritic zone/Coastal water | place: Helgoland, sampling...
AATTGATGCAAAATATATGGAGAGAGTATTCTTCTAAACATAGTATAAAAATAAATTTGAATGGAATACCAGCTTTAGCAACTTATAGTTTTGATGTGGAAAGTATTATAAATTTAAAGATTAAAACTTACTTAATACAAGAATTTTTAAAAAGAGGTATTTTGGCTGGAACAAGTTTTTATTCTTCAATTTCCCATAATGAAAATCACTTAAAAATCTATTCAGAAATTTTAGATAATATTTTTAATACTATTAAGTCTTGTATTGATGAAAAACAAAAAATAGATAATCTTTTAGATGGCATACCATGTCACTCTGGCTTTAAAAGACTTAATTAAGTTAAAGTATGAAATCTCTTTTTTATTGCGGATTATTTAATCAATTCCATGTTGATTTTTTAGAAAAACTCATTGAGGACAACAGTGATTTAGAAGAAATTTTACTGATTTCAGATGGATATAAATTAAAACATAATTATAAAATTAAAATTCAATATGTTGAATATGATATAATTAAAAAAATCACAATAAAAAATAATGAAATTGTTGATTACAATATTTTTAATTTTCAATCCGAAGAACTTTTTAATTCTTTAAAAATGATGGATAGGTTACATTCAATAGATTCATTTGGATTTGAATCTAGGGTAAAAATATTTTTTAATTTAATTGATTTTTGGAATAAAATTTTTAAGAATAAAAAAATTGACATTGCAATTTTTCATAACAGGCCGCATGAAGTTTTTGATTATATAGCCCAAATAGTTTTATCACAAAAAAGAGTAGATACTTACTATTTCTTTCAAACAAATTTCATGGGATTTTTTGAAGTAGTTAAGTTACCGTCAAAGAGGATAAAGAATAATTTTTACAATTTAGATTTTAAGAATTTCTTTATGGATACTATTAAATCATATAGAGATCAAGACCTCAAGCCTTTTTATTTAAAAAAACCTCCAATACTTGATTTGATATTAAAAAAAAGCAATGGTTTTTTAAGCACTATAAAATTAAGGGGGGTAAAATCATTTTTTAATTTATTATATTCTACTTTAAGGTCAAAAATTAAAAATTTTATAAATGATATATACTTAACAAAGATTTCTAATAGACCAAATTTAGATGAAAATTTTATTTTCATTCCATTACAATTTCAGCCTGAGCTAACTACTTGCCCTTTGGGAGGGATACATGTTTATCAAGAAATTTTAATCAAACAAATACACTCAATTTTACCTGATAATTGGAAAATTTATATTAAAGAACATCCAAATCAAAATTTAAGCATCAATAGGTCAGTAGACTTTTATAAGAAAATTAAATTATTGAAAAATGTTGAGTTTATAAATAAGAAATATGACTCCTATAAGCTTCTAAATAAATGTAGAATTTTAGCTACCACCACAGGAACTTTAGGTCTTGAAGCGTTATTACAAGCTAAACCAATAATAATTACAGGAGATGTATTTTTCAAAGATGCCCCAAATGCAATAAAACTTAATCCTGATACTAATTTAATTTTTCAAATTCAAAAAGTTGAGAAAAATGTTATGACAACTAACATAGAAGAATATATGGAGGAGAAATTTAAGTTTTTATTCTATGGATATTCTGATCCTCTTTACGCTAAGCAAGTAGAAATAGATTATAAATTGAACATTGATAATATGTCTAAAATTTTTTCCAATCTAAATAAATTAAATTGAGGAGAAATTTATTTTTTATTTATACCCCTCCAATTGAAGATATTAGTAGATATACAAGAATATTTTTAGAACTTATAAAATCAAACAAATCTAATAATATCTATATTCTAGAATGTAAAGGAAAAAATGATTTAAATAAATGTGTTTCAAATTATAGAGGAGAGAGACAAAAATGTTTAAAATGTAAGTCAGGAATCTTGTATTTAAAAAATGAGTTATTGAACACAAAAAATATTTTTTTTATAAACTATGAAAAATCAATTGATGAATTATCTAAAATTAAATCAAAGAGTGAACTCTTAAATTATAGTTATGAAGGAATAAATATAGGGAAAGGCATTAATTCATATCTAATTTCAACCTTGCATGATCATAATTATAATTTTTCTAAAAATACTAGTTTAATTGAAAGTCAATTATTTTCTTCAGTATTAACAATACAAACTTTAAAGTTTTATTTAAATCTAGGAATAGATGAAATTTATTTATTCAATGGGCGTGTTTCTCACCATAATGCATTATTAGAGTTTTCTAGATTTTATAAAATACCATTTAAGGTTTTTGAAATGGTATTTAATCCAAATAAGTATGAAATATCAGTAAATAAAGCTTTGCATGATGCAAATGAGTATAAAAATAAAATTCAAAATAATTGGTTAAAATCTACTCTAACAGAATCAAAAAAATCAAAAATAGGGACTGAATTTTTTAAAAAAAATAGATTTCATTTTGAAAAAAAGAAAAATGGAATATTTAAGTATTTAAAAAATAATTTTCAAAATGAAAAAATTGAATTAATCACAATATTTAATAGTTCTCGAAGTGAATATGAATGTGTTGAAAATTGGAATTCAGAATCTTTTTTTAAAGACGATGAAGATTTAATTTCCGAAATATGTCAAAAGTTTAAAAACGATCCTAAAAAACATTTCATATTGAGATCGCACCCTAATTTAGCATATTATAAAAACACTCAAAATAAAAACACTAAAAAATTAAAGAGGCTAAAAAATCTTTTAGTTATAGATTCAAAAACGAACTTATCGTCTTATGAGTTAATCAATATTTCTTCAAAAGTAATTACATTTGGATCAACTATAGGGGTAGAAGCAAGTTATCTTGGTAAGCCAGTAATAAGTATTGGCGATTCAGCTTACAAATATTTAAACGTCATTTATACGCCAAACAATAAAGATGAACTTTTCTCATTTATAAATATGAAGCTTAAAGCCAAGCCAATTTCAGGGTCACTTAAATATGGTTATTATATTTTAGAGTTTGGAACAAAGTTTAAATTTCAAAAAAAAATTGAACTAAAGTATAATGTACTTAAATATTTTATTTTAAATATTTTTTATAAGTCAAAATCCACCTTATTAAACCCCAATTTTTCATTAATCTATTTAAAAAGAAAGATTTTAAATTGGAAGAATTAAGAATTTTAATTTTGAGTGAAAAAAAGGAATTTTTTTTGATTGATTTTCTAAAAACCAAAGGAAGTGTTTCCTGCTTGAATGTGAAAATCAAAGTAGAGGATGTGCTTAATTTTGACTGGATAGTTTCATATGGATATAGGCATATAATTCCCAAAGAAATTTTAAATACAGTTAAAAACCCAATAATTAATTTACATATTTCATATTTACCATTTAATAGGGGAAGTCATCCTAATTATTGGAGTTTCAAGGAGAAAACAAAAAAAGGTGTAACTATACATTTTATTGATCAAGGTATTGATACTGGCCCAATTTTAATACAAAAAGAGGTTGAGTTTAATTTAAATGACACTTTGAATTCCAGTTATTTGAAACTAAAACAAGAGATTGAAATTCTTTTTAAAGAGAATTTTAATGAAATAATTAGTGGAAATTTAAAACCAAAACCCCAAATTGGCAAAGGGACTTTTCATACAAAAAGTCAATTACCTAAATTTTTAGATTGGGATATTAACATAAATAATATAAAATGACAGATTTTGAAATTATAGACCAGATTGAAAAAATTAGAACAAAAAACAATGTTAATTGGATGAATCTTTTGAGATTAGCATTTAAACATTCTCCTAATGAGGCCAGAAAAATTGTTTTACAAATAAATAATGATGATAATAGCATCTCAAAACTTCTAAAAAAATTAGCAGAAAATGAATAATAAATTCAAATTTTCTAACTTAAAAAATGCATTTATAATTGCAGAAATTTCAGCAAACCATTCAGGTTCTATAGAAACAGCTATAGAAACTATAAAAGCTGCAAAAAGAGCAGGGGCAGATGCAGTAAAACTTCAAACATATACTCCTGATACGATAACTTTAGATTCTGAAAAAGCAGATTTCATTATTAAAAATGGATCTATTTGGGATGGGAAAAAACTACATGATTTATATAAAGAAGCATATACACCATGGGAATGGCAAAAAGAATTATTTGAGGTTGCAAAATCTAATGGATTAGTTTGTTTTTCTTCAGCTTTTGACTACAGTTCCGTTGATTTCTTGGAAAGCATTAACAATCCAATCTACAAGATAGCGTCTTTTGAAATTACTGACACACCTCTTATTAAATACATAGCATCGAAGAAAAAGCCAATTATTATTTCTACAGGTATAGCAGAATTTAATGACATAAAATTAGCAGTTGACGTATGTAAGGCTGAGGGGAATAATGAAATTGCCTTACTTAAATGTACTTCAAGCTATCCAGCCCCCATTGAAGATTCAAATTTGATTATGATAAACCAACTTGCTTTAGATTTTGGTCTTTATACAGGATTATCGGATCATACATTAGGGATAGTTTCACCTGTTTTATCTATTGCTTTCGGAGCCAAAATTATAGAAAAACATTTCATATTAAACAAAAATATTATAAGTCCGGATTCTTCTTTTTCACTTGATGAAAATCAATTTAAAGATATGGTTAAGTCCGTAAGAGATGCTGAAAAAGCTATTGGAAATGTAACATATGAATTAACTTTAAAACAAGCTAAAGGAAAATATTTCTCAAGATCTTTATATATTTCAGAAGATGTAAAAAAGGGGGAAATTATTAGTTCTAAAAATATTAAATCAGTTAGACCTGGATTTGGACTTCATCCCAGACATCTTGAAAGTGTTATTGGAGAAAAATTTAAAAATGATTTTGAAAAAGGGACAAGGTTTAATTTTGAAAAAATAATATGATAAATATAATTTCAAGAATAATTGAGGATTTAAACAAAGACGGATTTTCGCAGTCAAGCATTGATGAATTACTTACAAATTCTGAAAAATCTTATTTTTATGATATTAAAAATTTCTATTCTGAAGCAATTGAAAATAAGAATATAAAAGGTAGAATAAATTCAATAAATGAAGGTGTTTTTAGTAAAGTATCCAAGTATAAGCAATATGAAATAACACATGACGAAATTTTAGGCGAGCCTTTAACTTTAAATAATATTCCATTAGTTCAACTTTATCTTTCTAAGAATATAATTAAAATAGCAAAATCATATTTAGGAGAAGAAATTAAGTTAAGAAATCCTTTGGCTTGGATTCATCCTTCAACAAAAAATAAAAAAGAAATTAGATCACAAAAATGGCACAGAGATCAAGAAGATACTAAGATGTTAAAGATTTTCATTTTATTTTCGGATGTAACTGAAAATAATGGACCAACGCAATATGTTAAATCGACAAATTTTTCAGGTAAATTTAAAAATATTGCTCCTAATATGACTTGGTTATCAAACCATTGGTCAAACAAAAACCCTTTTGTTAATAAATGCTATAACTTTATTAGAAGTAAAATCCCACTAAATTATCCTATTCCAAAAGGCCAAGTAGTAAAAGCAATAGGAAAAAAAGGCACTATATTTTTTATTGACACTAACGGACTTCATAAAGGCGGGCTCGTAGGAGAAGGAAAGCGTTTAATGACTCATTGTAATTTTCTAAAAAAATCAGCTCCAATGTTAAAAAAAGGAATGCCTCTAGAAAAATTAAATTCTGACGAAAAATTATTTAACATAAATTATAATTCTAAGACATTTAAATCTTTTGATTCTGATATTCAAAAAATGCTAATCTAGTTTGCTATTTGATTCAGTCAAAATCGCCTAATAATAAATACAATACTTTTAAAAACTAAAAATTAAATTATAACAGAAAATGGAGGAACTTATAGATTTAAAAAATTATATAGAACTATCTGCAGAACAAATTAGTATACCTTTTACAATTTTAAACTTTTTTATAAGCTTAGTTTTTTCTCTAGCAGTTAGATACTATTATATGAATTATTCAAATTCATTATCTAGTAAATTACATATTGGCTCAATTATTCCGATATTAAGCTCAATAGTTTTTTTAGTGATTGTTATCGTAAAGTCTTCATTAGCATTATCTTTAGGATTAGTTGGCGCTCTTTCAATTGTTCGTTTTAGAACTCCAATCAAAGAACCAGAAGAATTAATATATTTATTTTTATCCATTTCGATAGGTCTTGGATACGGAGCTGGTTATCCTCTAATTACCTCTTTACTTGTAACTCTTATATTAATTTCAAATTATTTTTTTACTTACAATAATAAAAAGTTGAAAGAATTTGAATATAATCTAATAATTGATAAAAATAAAAATGAACTGAATTATAATTATTTAATAGAAACCATTTCAGAATATACAGACAGTTTAAGTTTAGTTAGAATTGATTCTAATTTTAATAATCATTCAGTTATTTTTAAAATATCACTTAAAAGTAAAATTGATATTGATTTAATCATTAAAAAATTAGAGGATAAAGAAACTAATATTTCATTTTTTGAATCTAAAACAAATTGGTAATAATTTTTGATGGAAGTATTTAATAGAAACAAAAAAAATTTTCTTTCTGCCATTTTACCACTTATAATTATAATTGCTTTAATTTTTCCTAAGCAAAAATCATTTTATACAAATTTAAAGGTTTCCTTTTTAGATAAAATTTCAACTATAGATACTGGGTTATCCCAATTGTATGCGATATATGGGACAAATGATTTTTATAGTTTGTCCAGTAGTCTTAGAATTGAAAAACTGCCAAAATTATTAAAGAATATAGTATTAGGTGTAAAAAGAGAAGTAAAGATTCAAAAAATTAACATAGATATAAAGTTTAAAAATTTTAAAAAAATCCTTGAAGACAGGGATTCCGCAATGGCTATTGGACTTGGAACTAATTTTAGAAAGGTTAATGGAATAATTAACTTTCAGGGGAAAAAAATTAAGGCTGAATTTAGATTAAAGGGAGACCTAAAGGACCATTGGGGAAGCCAAAACAGAATGAGTTTAAGAGTTAAACTAAAAGGAGACAATTCAATTTTGGGATTTAAAGAGTTTTCTTTACAAAAAACTCAAACTAGATTGTTTCCATATGATCAAACATATCAAGATATACAAAGAAGTTTGGGAAATATTTCTTCTGTTCATAATTATATTGATGTTACAATAAATGGAAAAAACTGGGGTATTATGAATATAGAAGAACATATGTCAAAAGAGTTTTTAGAAAAACAAAAGCTTAAGGAATCTTTAATTTTCAAAATAGGTGATCAGCGTGATTGGTTGTATACTTACACAACCGATAGCAAACTAATTTATAAAGACTATTTGCTATCAGACCCTTATCTCAATATGGAGATTTATGGCAAAAAAAAATACTTAGAAGATGAAATGTATAGAAAACTATATAGTTATGTATCATCTGAAATAATCAAAAATCCCATAAATATTTTTAATCTAAATAGTTTTTCAACTTCACTCATACTTTCATCCATATGGAATAATTTTCACACACTGGAACATAACAATTCTAGATATTATATAAATCCATATGATCTAGAATTATATCCAATTACAACAGATCAAAGTGTTTTTCTTCCTTTTAGTAAAAAATATTATTTAGCAAACCCTTATGAAAAAATTCTTTCTGATTCAGGATTTAAATCAAATTTTGATAAAAATCTTAAGAAAGTTAAAAGTAAATTGAATACTTCAGATTCAATAATAAAAAAATGGCAATTATTTTTTCCTTTAGACGATAAAATGGAGCTTAATGTTTTAAAAAATAATATTGATTTAATAAATAACATTGAAGATTTTGAAGAAAGAATGAATTATTCAGAAATAACAAGAGAAGAAGATGAATTATCAGAGCAAAAAGCTCAAATGTTATTTGACCACATACACGCTAGACATTTTGTTGACGGACAGATTCATATATATAATTTACTAAATGAAGACATTCATATAAATAAGATAATTATCGGTGATAAAACGTACAATAAATTTGTTCCAAAAAACCTTAGTGCTCATAACAATCAATATAACCCTTTTGTAATCAATACAGATTTAATTGGCATAAAAGACAGCTTAATTGAAATAGAAACAGAATTTAAGAATATTAAAAGAAACTTTAAAATTAATTTTTCCCACGAAGTTTCTAATTTATTTAATCCAATTAAGAAATTGACAAACCTTAAAAATTTAAATTTCATTGAGAGCATAGATGAAAACAATATAAAAATTAAAACTGGAAATTGGCAAATAGAAAATCCAATTGTAGTTGATAGAAATTTAATTATAGGCAAAGGTACAAAGCTAATTTTCGGGAAAAACGCGTACATCTTAATTAATGGAGGTAGCCTTAACATTAATGGTTCAAAAGATCAAAAAGTTATTTTGACTTCGAAAGATGAAGACTGGAAGGGTATTTATGTTTTAAATTCAACTAGAAAATCATTTATAAAAAATAGTATTATTTCTAAGCTTTCATTTTTTAAAGATGGCTTACTTAATCTGACAGGTGGAATTACTTTTTATAAGTCAGATGTTCAAATTGAAGACGTGAAATTGTCCAATTGTATAGCTGAGGATTTTTTAAACATTATTAAATCAAATTTTTTAATTAATAATACCTTAATTGAGAACACAATTTCAGATGGATTTGACAGTGATTTTTCTTCAGGAGAAATTAATAATTCTTTTTTCTTTAATATTGACGGAGATGCTATTGATTTTTCAGGAAGTAATGTTCTTGTTGAAAATTCAGTATTCAAAAAAATAAAAGACAAAGCAATTTCTGCTGGTGAGGCTAGTAAATTAAAAATTAATTCAATTAAAGCAGATAGCATAGGCGTCGGATTGGCCACAAAAGATGGTAGTAATGTAATTATATCTAATTCTACCTTCAAAAATTATAAATTAAAAGGCGTAATGTCCTATAATAAAAAATCATTCTATAATTCCTCTTCATTAACTGCTTCTAATATTTATTTTGATAGTATAATAAATTGTTGTTTAAGTGAAGTAGGTTCTAACATGATTATAGATGGTAAAAAGATAAATAATCAAAAAATTAATATTGATACCCTTTACAATTCTCAAATAATGAAAAAATGGAAACCCATAGATATGAATTAAAATTTAATTTGAATGAAGTTGAGTATAATGAATTGAAATATTTTATTGCAAAACAAGGGTTTTTCAAATCATATCCAAATAGAATAATTAACTCTTTATATTTCGAATCCCTAAAATTTGATAGTGTTATGGAAAATATTTCAGGGGTTTCTCAAAGAGAAAAATATAGATTAAGATGGTATGATAATAAAACATTTACACCAATTTTCGAAAAAAAAATCAGAAATGGAAGAATAGGAAGGAAAGTTTCTTTTAAAATAAAAAACTTATCAGAAAAGGTTATTGAAAAAACATCCGTAATAAAATTATCAGAATTAATCTTTGAAAGTTTAAAAAACGACTATGGTTATTACATGTCTGATTATTTTAACCCAATAATATTCATTAATTATCAAAGAGAATATTATATAAACAGAAATGGAATAAGGTTGACTATTGATAAGAACATAAATTTCAAACAAATTCGATCAAACAAAACAATAAGTCAATCAAAAAAAATAAAACACCATAGTTATATTATGGAATTAAAATTCGATATAGAAAAAAAAGACATTTTGAAACAATTAATTCAAAATCTTAATCTAAGGTGGGAAAGACATTCTAAATATTTAACTGGTCTTTCAAGGCTTGGAATTGTTAATTATATATAATATTATAACTATCACTAAAAAATGATTTACCTCTTTTTTTTGAAATGTATAGAAAATCCCTAAACTTCAAAATTCTTGCAAAACAAAATCTTTTCTCAGAGAGATAAGTATATTATAATAACTATTGCTACAGTTTATAAATTTTAAAACATGAATGACTTATTTGATATTTCAAGCCTTGAACTAACTAGTACTAGTTTTATTGATTTTGCTATTGGCTTATTAACAACATCCTTCTTTATTTTATTAGTTAGGCTAATTTATTTAAGATATTCGAATACGGTTTCTAATAAGACTTTAACAGCTAATCTATTTTTCATTTTTGGGATCTCAATTTATCTTATTGTAGTTACTATAAAATCAAGTATTGTTCTTTCTTTAGGACTTGTTGGTGCTCTATCAATAATTAGATTTAGAACAGCAATAAAAGAACCCGAACAGATTGTATATTTTCTTTTTGTAACCGGCATTGCAATTGCAACAGCAGCTGAATCATTCATTTTTCCTTTATTATCGGTACTAACGCTTTTCCTCTATGTTTCAATTAACAATAGAAAGCAAGCTCAACATCATTTTTCACAAAACGATCAAGTTATTATCGAGTGTAATTCAATAGATAACATAACTATAGAAAAATTAATAACAGATTTAAATGATAAGGGGGTAAATGTTGAAATTCAAAGTATGAGTAAAGATAAATATCAAACATTGTTGGTTTTAAAATTATCTGACTTTTCAATTAATCATTTAGAATTTTTAGAAAAATTCTTGAATGAGAAGAATATAGAAAACCTCAAGATTCAGTTTTTTTCATCACCTGAATAATGAAATACTTCAAAAAGAAAAATAAAATAGCTTTTCAGCCAATCTTATTATTATTGATAGCCTTATTAATGTTCGGTTTTTTATTTAAAGATGTGGTTTTTAGGTCACTTATTACTGTCAACTTGGGAGGGTTTTATGTTGGATTATTAAACAAAAAGGCAGAATTAATAAACGCTATAAACAATAATGATATTGACGTATTTGAGGTTTCAATGTCTCCAAATAATTTCGTTAAACTTCAAAAGGAAAGAACAATCATGTCTTCAAATTATATATTAACTGGAGATCAATGGAACTCTACAAATAATTATTTTAAGTCAAAAGTTAGAGTAGGAGATAAAAATAGTAAAGCTGAAATAAAACTTTTTGGTATGAATCCAGACCATTATAGAAGTCCTAACGGATTTAGCTTTAGATTAAAATTTGATGGTGGGATTGGATTTGGTGGCAAAAAAGTTAATTTCTTAAATCCTCGATCTAGAGATTTTAATTCTGATTTTTTAAGTAATGTTATTTTTTCAGAATTAGCTGATGGTATAAAAATAAATTATGACTTATATAAAGTGATATTTAATAAATCTGACTACGGATATTATCTTAAAGAAGATTTTTTTGATAAATATCTAATTGAAGAAAATAGCAGAAGAGAGTCTTTAATATTTGAGGTGATAGGTGATAGCATTCATTTCAATCACATAGGCGATGACAATGAATTTTTTAGTCTTTCAAATGAAATAATAGATTTAAAAAACAATAATTACGTTGAATTTTTAGAGAGGTTTGATATTGATAAAATCAAAACCATACTATTGATTTCATTAATTTTAAATGATAGACATCCACTTTATGATATAAATCTCCATTGGGTTCATAATCCAGTCACCGGATTATTTGAACCTACATTCAGAGAGGGATTCATTTATGAATTGACGGAATTAGATTTTGATAATTTGAACTTGCCAAGTCTATTAAATGATATTTATACTAAACATTTTAAAGAAGACTTTGTTGCTTATGTAAAAGCAAACCTTCCCTTAGTAAAAGAAATAATCTTAAACAATAAAAATTACTTAGCTTTCAAAAAAAAGATGATTGGATTTCAGATTGAAATTTTATCAAGAGAAGATATTTTATTTAAAAATATTTCATTTATAGAAAAGACCATTAACAAAAAAAAATCTTATACCAAGCAATTTGATTATAGATTAATAAATATTTCAAATGACACAATTATAACAGATAATTGGAAAATAAAATCTGATGAAAAACTTATTATAAATAAAGGGGTTAAAGTCACTCTTAAAGATGTTTATTTGCGAATAGAAGGAGGAATAGAAATTTTAGGCAAAGAAAATTATCCGGTTAATATAGTATCCCCTGAAAATGGAAGTAGTACAATTTATATTCAGTCCAAAATCCCTGTAAATATTTCACATACTACTTTCAGTAATTTAACAAATCTAAAATCACCCTATCAACAACCAGCTTCAATTACTTTTTATGAAACTCCCGAAATAAATATCACTAATAGTAATTTTAATAAAAATATTTATGGTGATGATTTTTTGAACTTTTTCAGATGTAAAAATGTAAATATTTCAAATACAAATATTGAAAACACTTATAGTGATGCTTTAGATTCAGACTTTTCAAACATTTTAATTAATAATTCAAATTTTAATAATATAGGTAATGATGCTATTGATGGGTCTGGAAGTAAAATCACCATTTATAATAGCAACTTTACCTTTGCAAAGGATAAGGCTATTAGTGCAGGAGAAAACAGCAGGTTTGAAGTAAAGGATTGTTTTATTAAAAATAATGCGATAGGGGTTGTCTCTAAGGATAACTCAGTTGTATTATCAAAAAACAATCAACTAATAAATAATAGACTTGACCTAGCAGTATTTAAAAAGAAAAAAATATATTCCTACCCAACCTTCAAAAATGAAAACACATTAATTAACAATTATTTAATTGAAAAAAAATCTAAAATAAGCGGTTTAGATGATATAGTCTTCTCTTCAAATGTTGAAGACAAACTTTATGGCAATTTATATGGAAGAGCTTCAGAAAGATAAATTTCGATACGAAAGAAAATATATTATACAAAATGTTGAGCTACCATCATTTATTTTTGAAATACAAAATAACGGTTTTCTAGAAGTTTTTAATGAAAGAAAAATAAATAATCTTTACTATGATAGTATTAATTTCAATTCAATATTAGACAATATTGATGGTTTATCTAATAGGAAAAAATTTAGGGTTAGGTGGTATGGAGATACATTTAAAAATTCTTTTAAACAGTTTGAAATTAAGTTTAAATCAGAATTTTTAAACTCAAAAAAAATCATCAATATTGGTAAATATCAAATTAAAAATCACGATGATTTTCACCAAACACACGAGAAGTTACTAGAAATTTTTAAAAAAAATGATTTACCTCTTTTTTTTGAAATGCGTAGAAAATCTATAAAACTTTATAATTCTTACAAAAGAAAATATTTCCTCTCAGGGGATAAGAAGATAAGAATAACTATAGATAAAGAACTGAAATTTTATTCACCCTTAACAAAAAATAAATTTGAGGAGAATAAAATTATAGTCGAAATTAAATATGATAAAGATTCAAAATTTATAAATGAATTAAAATATCTTAGATTAAATAAATATTCCAAATATGTTAAAGGGGTTACATCTACTTCTTTTTACAACCCTATTTATTAGTCATACTTTTTCTCAAGAGAAAATATACTTTTTTGGTCATGCCTACGGAAAACCAGCCCTAATTGATCATAAAATGGATCCTTCTATACTAAGCTTCCTAGAAGAAGATTATACTAAAGTAGTATATGGTGGAGATTTTATTTATGATACTAACGATCAGATAGAAATTGAAAATTTTGTTGAGTTTAATAAAAAAAGAAATTTTGTTTTAATTCCAGGTAATCATGATGTTAATAGTAAACTTTTTAATCATCAAGAAAACAGATTTGAATTAGTTGGCAATAATTTATTAGTCTATTTAAATACAAATTTTAATAATATCAACGAAGTTCAAAATAGTGTTGATTTTCTTACCCAAACGATAAGAAAAAACATTTTTAAAAATGTTTTAATATTTTCACATCAACTTTTTTATTCAAAATCAAATTTCGATATAAGAACAAATTCACGAGAAAATTATGAGCTTACTAATTTGTTTTACGATGAGATTTACGAATATTTAATTAATATCAATAAAAAAATTTTTATTTATAGTGGTGATATTGGTGCTTTTAGATATACTCCCTATTGTTATTACAACCAACTTAATAATATTTCATTTTATTCTAGTGGATTAGGGAATGGGTTAAATAATTATTGTATTGAGATCTCAATAGACAAAAACAATAATATTTCAAATTATTTTGTTGATTTAAAGACTAAAAAAAGATTGGATCCTTTAAAATTTAATAGATGGAAAGTCAGGTTATATCAACTCCCTAAATTAGTGCTGTATGAAATAAAACAGCACTATCTAATTCTATTAATTGTACTTGTTGTTTTGTTAGGGATGACCCTTTTTAAAAAAAGAAAACTTATTTAAATTAGTATCTATATGAAATTGAAATATTTAAAATTTATTTTCAATTTATTTTATTTAAAGTTAAAATACCTCTCAATGATTAGTTTTAAAAGTCTTAAAGTTGGGATAGAAGATAGAGTGATTATAATAATTAAGGGAGAAAAATCAAAATTGATTTTTAATAAAATGGTTTACTTGATGCGAAATGGAAATCTAGAAGTCTATGACAATGGATTAATTGAAATAGGTAATAATGTTTCTATAAATAAAAACTTTTCAATAGTATCAAGAGAAAAAATAAAAATTGGCAACAACGTTTCCATTGGTCCAAATTGCTGTATATATGATCACGATCATGATTTTTCAAAAAATGATATTTTAATTAGAAATCAAGGGTATAAATCAAAGGGAATAATAATTGAAGACGATGTATGGATTGCATCAAATGTTTTTATTGGAAAAGGGATTAGAATTGGAAAAGGCGCTATAATAGGAGCTGGGGCAGTTGTAGTAAATGATGTTGAAGAGAATACAATAGTAGCAGGGATTCCAGCTAAAAAAATTAAAAATAGATTTTGAAAAAAATCCTCGTTGTAACTAAACATTTTAAACAAGAAAAGATTGGAGGGGGCGCTCAAAAATCAATAGAATATTTAGTTGAAAATTTAAAAGATGATTTCAAAATAAATGTAGTATGTAGAAAAACAAATTCTGAATCTAAAATTGTAAAAAAATTTAAGTTTTTCAACACAAAATATTACTCGCAATTCGATCTAATTTATTTAAACAGTTTTTTTTCTCCTCTGACTATTTATTTTCTATTTCTATATAACTCAAGATGTTTAATTTCTCCAAAAGGAGAATTATACAAAGGAGCCCTAGCTAATAAATATTTAAAAAAAATTATTTGGATTAAAGTTTTTAATCTTCTTTTTAAAAGAAAAATTTTATTTCATGCAACTTCAAAAGAGGAAGAGATTCTAATTGATAGAAATGTTGAGCCTAAGAAAATTTATGTTGCTCCAGACATTATTAAACTAGATTTTTCAGGATTAAAAAAAACAAATAAAACTCTAAAAGCTGTATTTGTTTCAAGAATTGAACTTAAGAAAAATTTATCATTCTGTATTGAAGTATTGTCTAAGGTTAAACGTGATATCTCTTTCGAAATATATGGAGATATAGGTGATAAAGATTATTTTACTTATTGCATATCTGAATTAAAAAATTTACCCAAAAATATTTCTTATTCTTATAATGGAGTTTTAAAATCAAATCAAGTAAAGGATGTTTTTTTAAATGCAGATTTATTCTTTTTCCCAACTTTGGGTGAAAATTTTGGGTATATAATATTGGAAAGTTTATCAAGCTACTGTTTTACTATATTATCAAAGGGGACAACAATTTTCGATAATTTAAATGATTATAAAATTGGGATAAATATTGATTTAAATTCAGACATTTATAATTGGGTAAATTTCATAGAAGAATTTAAAGCAAATAATAGTAAAGACAATCTTGTAAAATATATAAATTACCTTTGTAACAGATTTGATGAGAAAAAGATAATTCAGAGTAATAAAAAATTATTTAATGAAATTTTTAAAGGATAAAATTTTACTAATTACAGGAGGGACAGGATCATTTGGGAATGCTGTGCTTGATAAATTCTTAGATTCAGAATTGAAGGAAATTAGAATATTTTCAAGGGATGAAAAAAAACAGCACGATATGCGTGTAAAATACAATAATCCCAAAATAAAATTTTTTATTGGCGATGTAAGAAGCAAAGAAAGTATAGTTTCAGCTATTCAAAATGTAAATTATATTTTTCATGCAGCTGCTTTAAAACAAGTTCCCTCATGTGAGTTTTTTCCAATTGAAGCTGTAAAAACAAATGTACTTGGAACTGATAATGTTCTTTCTTTAGCAATTGAAAATGAGGTTGAAAAAGTTATTTGTTTGAGTACTGATAAGGCTGTTTACCCAATTAATGCCATGGGTGTATCAAAGGCTATGATGGAAAAAACATTTGTTGCAAAATCTAGAACAAGTGCTAAAACTATTATTTGTGGAACTCGATATGGAAATGTCATGGCATCTAGGGGCTCTGTTATTCCGCACTTTTACAATCAAATAATTAATGGTAATGAAATAACTGTGACCGATCCAAATATGACAAGATTTATGATGACTTTAGAGGATGCCGTAGATCTTGTTCTTTACGCTTTCAATAATGGTGAATCAGGAGATATTTTCGTTCAAAAATCACCTGCTGCAACAATAGGATTATTGGCCCAGACAATGAAAAAATTATACAATTCTAAAGTTGACATAAAAAACATTGGGATACGGCATGCTGAAAAAATGCATGAAACATTACTGTCTCGTGAAGAAAGGCTTGTAAGTGAAGATTTAGGGAATTATTACAGAGTTCCAGCGGACAACAGGGATTTAAATTATAATAAATACTTCACAGAAGGTGTCGAAAATAATGTTTTAGAAGAATACAATTCTTCAAATACAATCCAATTAGAAGAAAAATCACTTAGGAAACTATTGGAAAAAATCGGTTTTGATGGAAAAAATTAGAACTAAATTAAAGGTAGCTACAGTTGTTGGCACAAGACCAGAGTTGATAAGATTATCAGTTGTCATTAAAAAATTTGATAAATATTTCAATCATGTTTTAATCCATACTGGTCAAAACTACGACTATGAATTAAATGAAATATTTTTCAAAGAGTTAGAGATTAGAAAGCCAGATTTTTTTTTAAACGTACCAGGTGAAAACCTTGGACATACCTTAGGGAATGTTATTTCAAGTACCTATGATATTTTTGAAAAAATTAGACCAGATGCAATTTTAGTTCTCGGTGATACTAATAGTTCTTTATCAATCATTTCGGCTAAAAGATTAAAAATTCCAATATTTCATATGGAGGCTGGAAATAGGTGTTTTGACCAAAATGTCCCAGAAGAAATTAATAGAAAAATTGCTGATCATATTTCGGATATTAATCTTACTTATTCTGAAAATAGCAGAAGATATTTATTATCGGAAGGATTTAGAAAAGATCATGTTTTTTGTGTTGGTTCCCCTTTAAAAGAAGTGTTTGATTTTTACGAAGAAAAAATTAAAACAAGTAAAATTTTAAATAAACTAGATCTTGAAAAACAAAAATATATTGTTGCAAGTATCCATAGGGAAGAAAATTTAGACATAAATAATAATTTAGAGTCAATAATAAAATCACTAAACTTTATTTCAGAAAAATATGATCAACAAATATTGTTTAGCACACATCCTAGAACTCAAAAGAAATTGGATGGTATTGAAGTAAAAGCTAATGATAAAATTAAGTTCATTAAACCTTTGGGATTATTCGATTATATAAGTCTTCAAAAAAATGCTTTTGTGGTTTTATCAGATAGTGGATCACTTACAGAGGAAGCCAGTATAATAAATTTCCCAGCTGTAAGTATAAGAACGACAACTGAAAGACCTGAAGGCATCGATTCAGGGAGTATAGTCTTGGGACAAATAAATACAGAGTCAATTGTTCAATCGATAGAAATCTCAACAAAATCTGAATTAGCAGGAATCCCTTTAGAATATAATCTGAAAAATAACTCTGATAAAATAGCTAGAATCATACAAAGCTATACGCCAATTATAAACAAGGAAATTTGGAATAAAAGTGGGTAAAACTATACTAGTCTTAGGAGGTACTGGAATGTTAGGTCATGTTCTTGTTAAAGAGCTAGAAAAAGAGAGCCAATTCAACGTTTATAACATCGTTAGAGAAAACAAACTAAATGATAAATCTATTATTTGTGATGTATTAAATATAGAGGAGTTAAAAAAAAGCATTGAGAAAGTAAGACCTGAAATAATTATTAACTGTATTGGACTGCTTAAAGAGCAATCAAATCTAAACATAAGTAAAGCAATTTATTTAAACTCATATTTACCTCAATGGTTATTAGAGTATTGTGAACAAAAAAAAATAAAATTCACACACATTAGCACCGATTGTGTTTTTGATGGAATTAAAGGAAATTATACGGAACAATCCAAACCAAATGCTATTGATAATTATGGTAAAACAAAAGCCCTAGGCGAATTTAATCGTAAAAATCATTTGCTTATCAGAACATCAATTATTGGCTTTGAAATCAATAACAATTCTAGAGGCCTATTAAGTTGGTTTTTAAATTCTAGTGGTGAAATTTTCGGCTTTAATGAAGTTATTTGGTCAGGAGTAACAACATTAGAATTATCTAAAGGCATAAAATTTAGTATAATTAATGAAATAGATGGTTTATGGAACTTCACAAATGGAACTCCAATAAGTAAACATCAATTATTGTCCGAAATAAAACAAACGTTTGGAATCAATAAAGTAGAAATCAAAAAAGACAATCAAAAAAAAATAGATATGTCTTTAAAATCGAATAGAAATATAGATTTCTCAATTCCGACTTATCAAGAAATGATAAATGAATTATTTCATTATTACAATCAAAATGAAATTAATTATAACTATCAGATATAAAACAGCTTCAAGTTGAGAGCTCTATATATAACCCAATATTTTTATCCAGAGAACTTTCGAATCAATGACCTTGTTTTTTCTTTAAAAAAAAGAGGTCATAAGATCGAAGTATTAACAGGTAAACCAAACTATCCAAAAGGAGATTATTTTAAAGGCTATTCATGGGATGGACCTGAAGAAGAAGAAATTGAGGGAATCAAAGTTCACAGGGCTAATTTAATACTTAGAAAAAAAGGTGGTGGCCTTAGGCTTTTTCTAAATTATTTTTCATTTGTATTTTTTGGCCTTTTCAAAATTTTAAAACTTAAAGGGGATTTCGATAAAATATTTATTTATGCGCCCTCTCCAATTACTGTTGGTATACTTGGAATCGTTGCTTCTAGAAAATTTAAGTGTAAATCCTATTTATGGGTTCATGATCTTTGGCCCGAATCTGTTCGAGTAGCAGGGGATATTAAAAGTAGTATTGTTTTGGGATTAGTCAATCAGATGACTAAACTAATTTATAGATTCACTGATCTACTATTAGTTCAATCTCCTGAGTTCAAAAACTACATCCTAAACCAAGGAGTAGAAGAAAGCAAAATAATTTATTACCCTTATTATGCTGAAGATTTCTATAAAGTAGTTGAAAAAGACAAGAGCTACTTATCACAGTTTCCAAAGGGATTCAACCTCCTTTTCGCTGGCAATATTGGTGTGGCTCAAAGTTTTGACACTATAGTAAATGCTTTTGAAAAGCTAAAAGAGTATAATATTAACTTAGTTATTCTAGGAGACGGAAGAGATAAATCAAGAATTCAAGAGCAAATAAATAAAAAGGGGCTTAGCGAAAAATTCCATTTTTTAGGTTCGTTCCCACCAGAGCAGATGCCTTATTATTTTACCTGTGCTGACGGGCTGTTGATCACCCTTAAAAAGGCAGATATTTTCTCTTATACAATTCCTGGAAAATTACAGTCTTATCTGGCATGCGGTAAACCCATCATTGGAGCATTAGACGGCATTGGAAGTAAGATAATTTCTGAGTCTAATTCTGGATTTGCCTCAGAGGCTGAAAACTATGAGCTTTTGGCAAATAATATTCTTACGCTTTATAAGCTTTCAAAAGCAGAAAAAGAAAAGTTATCAAATAATGCCCTAGCCTATTTTGACAAGAACTTCAATAAGCAGAACCTTTTAGAAAGACTAGAGAATATTTTAAATTAGATAGGGTTATTTTAAAAATAACTTTCAGTAATTGTTAAAAACTCGGTTTTTCCTTTTAAGGGCTTAATTGTAGTTTTAAAACAAAAAATGCCTTTCAATTCTCGTACCGCTAGTTTAGCAGGAAAAAAATCAAAAAGAGGAAAATCAAAAATCAACCCAAATATTCAAGACAGACTGGATCTTTTAGCTGCTGAGAATTTAGATTATCTTCTAGGTCACCTTGACGAGCTTACAAATGCTGAGCGAATAAAACTAACTCAAATAATATTAAACTATACAACCCCAAAAAGCGGAACACGACCAGCACACTCTACTTTACAAGAGGATAAAGACGAGCCATTTATAATAGAGATAATTGATAGAGAAAAGCAAGAAAATGATGATTAAGAGCTTATTTGCTGAATAAATAAATCAGCATAATGATCCTGGTTAAAGTTTTCTCCGATATACTCTAAAAAAGTAGATTCTTTTTTATGACCAGTAATTCTCATAAGAATGGGAGTCTCTACTTTTGAGTAATAATTAGTAGCAAAACTTCTTCAAAGATCATGTGCTGTGATAAGCTCATACTTTTTAAAAACACCTTTTAATTTCCTTCTAGGATTTGCATGCATCTTATAGCCTATTACCCTTTTGGTAATACCAGCGACCTTACAGATCTGCTTAATATGCATATTAAATAGCTGCGAATAACTATAACTCGGGAACTCCTCAAGTAGAATCTCTTTAATTAAAGGATCTAAAATTCCAACAGTGACAGCCCTACCGGTTTTTTGTTGCACAAAATCAATATACAGAATATCATTAGGTCCCTCTCTAAGCTGATCTGTTTTTAAAGACAGTAGATCCGCTACCCTTTGACCGGTGTAAAGCCCGATAAGCATCCACTTCCAAGAGTTTATAAGATGTGAGGGTAAGACTGCTTTTTTAATTAGCTCGATTTCCTCTAAATCGAGTGTTTGAAGAATTCGTTTTTGTTTGTCCAGACCAAAAGAATCAATAAACTGATAATTAGAACTTACGCGATAGCCGTCACGTTTGGCCCGAATTAAAACCGTTTTTAAAAGCCCCAATTGTTTGCCTACAGTTCCAACTCCATAAGATTTTTCATGAAGTAGGTAAGAAGAAAAAGTATCGATATCCTGAATCTTAAAATGATCAATAAAAAGTAAAGTGTCTTTTTCTATCTCATACTCTTTTACAAGTTTTAATAGATAACTATAACGCTTAATCGTATTAAGGCGAAGCCCAATAGAGCCTGATTTTTTGTTTTTTCTAAAGGGTGCCGTTTTGATCTGACTTTCTATAGCACTTATTATTCTTAAATTATTGTTTAACAGATAATTAATAGAGATACTCTTAATAATTAATTTAAATGATTTATTGTCCCGAATCCGTTCTAAATCTTGAGTTTTTGATAGCTGAAAACGAACTATTTTAAGTTTTTCATTGATCTTTTCCGCTTCTTTATATCGGGGACTAACCCGCTGATTTTTATCTTGCCAGAAACTGGGATTGATAAAAAGTGGAAGAGGACAGCTTAATTTTTTTCCCTTTGAAAGGTGCAAAAAGATATAGATTCGTACCTTTCTTTTTTGAGCCGACAATAGCCCAAATTCTATTTTTATAAAATCTAACATATGTTAAATCATGTTATCGTTTTTTCTAATAAATCACTAAGGCGTATTTTTACGCGACTTAGACTATATAAGATACGTTATTCTATGTTAGAAAACAAGAAAAAACCAGTATTTATAGGGGATGTAGAAGGATTTGAATTTAAAACTGGAGTAGAAGCATGAAAGGCATCCTTCTTGCTGGTGGCTCTGGAACCCGACTTCATCCCGTAACCAAAGGGGTTTCCAAACAATTGCTTCCCGTCTATGACAA
>Ga0209534_10001841_pt1 | contig 21849 bp, 19 predicted proteins | sample COG_07_FD_184751 | JGI IMG/M metagenome (GOLD analysis project Ga0209534, IMG submission 184751) | Pelagic Microbial community sample from North Sea - COGITO 998_met_07 (SPAdes) (version 2) | ecosystem: Environmental > Aquatic > Marine > Neritic zone/Coastal water | place: Helgoland, sampling...
TCCATCCATGTTCATCCAATGCTTTTACCAATTCCAATGTATCATTTCGTATACTTTGGAAAGAATTCGTCCGCGTATTCCAATATTTAGTACTACAGTAGAAAATGCGCAGGTTTTTCCAATTTCGCCGTATGGGTAACAGAGAACTTTTCGGCACGGATGGGCTCAAATACCCATAATAATCCTTATCTTCTACAGTGACTGACTGGATGAATTTATCAATCACAAACGAATAACCGGATAAATATCCATCAAAAGTGGTCAATCCGTCTAAAAAGGGAATCATATGGGTCACAGGTAACCAACATGTCAAAAGTGTCCGGTGTGCAGTCGTTTTAATGTGTTTCGGGTGTAGACTAATCACAGTAATGTATTCTTCTATAGGAAACTGAGACAACGAAATACCATGTAGTACTTGACCCGGTGTAACCACTAAATGTTCGTCTACAATAATCAAATCACATTGTTTGTCTCGACAGGCAAATGAAAACCGGACCAACCATTCGATTTCGGCTGATTTTCGTATATTGTAGGAATGAATAACAATAAAGCAATGTCTACTATAATACCGGTCAAAATAGTCTTGTACTTGTTGATTATGTTTCGTTTTTCTAATCATGTTAGCACACAGACAATAAAAAACAAATAAAAAACAAAAAAGGATTTTATAAATAATCCTTATGAAATTCTCTCTATTTTAATTTTTAAGTGAAAATATTAATTTAGTCATCTAAGTTTATTTCGGTGAATCCGTTTACTGTATCCAATAGAAATTGGAGTTCGTTGCGGTCAATGACAATATTATGATATACTTTAGCATAACACTGTAGACATACGAAACAATCAATCAAAGCATTATGCAATGTTGTCGAATCCACTTCGTAATCAAATAAATGTCCGTGAAGTTCTTTCAAAGTCGGCCATTTGTACTCGTATGGATTTGGATTGGCCGGTTTTTTGTATTTATAATTTTTAGGGAGGCAACAAAGGTTGGTTGTATCACGCATCGTACAAATACGTGTAATTTCGAGGTCTTTCATATAAGACCAATTAAATAGATTTAGGCAAAATGGACAATCGTTTTTCAATTCTTTGAAATTCCGGGCCATTTCGTTGTTGATGATTTGTGAGTCAAAGTCAATATTATGAGCAATCACTACATCCATATTGTTAAAATCCGTGTAAAATTCCTTTAGTACAGAAACAATAGAACGGCCTTGTGACACACACATTTCGCGACTGATTCCATGTACTTGCTGTGCACCTTGGGCAATTTGTACATCATCTGGTAATTTCACATATTGATCATACGTTTTAGTAATCGTTTGGTAATGCAAGTTGTAGATAATATAACTGAGTTGAACAATATGGGAAGTAACATGTTTATCTGTCGTTTCTGTATCGAAAATCATGATTTGTTTAGCAAATTGGGGAACTTTATTCCGTAGATTCGTCAATACTGTAGATGGTGATGGAGGAGGTGTAAATGTTTTTTGAAGTGGTACAACAGGCTTTGGTGCTACCGGTTTTGGTGCTGGTGCTGTCCATTGAATATTTTGAGGTCCCAATTGTCGTGGTTGATTGAATTGACTCATTGTTTTTTCTTGTTGTGTGTTTTGCGCTTAGTGGTTGTATTTCTTAAACGTACAGTAGTAGTCTAATCTTATTTACTAAAACAGTTCATAAGATCATCAAATTCATTCAATTTTTGCCCCATATACCAAATCCCCTAAAAATCGGTTCTTTTATAGTACAGGGTTATTGGGTCACGGTCGTACCGGGAAATCCAGAATATATAATACTCTTCCGTAATGTGAAACGAGAGACAAAATTCCGGTCCATATTGGTCAAAATAAAACAATCGCGAGGTGCGAACCGGTTTATATGTCGTACCGTCCAACCACACCAACATATGAAAATACCGTTTGGGTACAGTATCTTCTTCGCTCATATGAACCAATGCCACATATTGTCCCTGACAATAAATCACATTCGACGATCCACGTACAACCACATCCAATGGATATGTCGTCTTGTATTGATGTGTAAATTCCAATACATTGTCTTGATTGACAACACCCATTCTAAATGGGAACCAACTGTAGATGAAATATTCTTTCTCAGGTTCAGTAATGCTATGAAAGGGTATCCAATTCTTTTCTTTGTATTGACTCAATGGCGATTCCAAAACCCGTGCGTTTTCCAAATACACTGCGTTTTCTTCTACAGTATAATCACCGCAAATAATACGACTAGAAGCACAACCACTATAATTGACTGTAGAAGCCGAGAATTTAATACGACCTTGGTGTACATACAACCGGATATCTTCGATTCCTTGGAATTCCTCATCGGGGTCAGGGTCAGGCAAACCGATCCGAGACATATCCACCGGTAAATAATTGGACGAATAGGTTTCAAATGTATCAGGATCTAAGAATACCATTTTGTTTTCCGTGATTGTCTTATCGTCTACGGATAATTCACAGTGCCCACTGGCCTTGTACCAATAATTGACATACCGTACATTAAACACGCATTTGTCTTCGTATATACACATTGATCCCGATGATGCATTGAAATTTTCCATATATGGATTCCTGTAGACTGAACATTTATAGGGGGCGAATTTATGTGCAAAGGCAAAAAGAGGAATTTCAGAAATCAACCGGGGATTATGATCGGCAATGTACACATATGGATCCCAATCACTTTCTTGTTCTAAATAAGTCCAAAAATTCACATCCCAGACCATTGTACGGTAATTATCCAAGAATCGAGGGAAATGTTCCAAGTATAAATCGTACAAATGGCATACTGCTTCTTGTGTTCCTAAATAAAACCCACCGCAAAAACGCCAGCAAATATTATTGCACAAAAAATTCGTAGAATAAGTCGATTTTCCGAAACATCCCGGTAAATACATTTGATCTTTCGCCAACCACGATTTTGCTAAATGCATTTCATCCGGTGGTCGATATTGTAATGTAGGCAATCCATATTGATGAATAAATCGTAAAATGGGCGGACAATCCCAACTGCGAAACAAATCATAATCACACCATGCAAAATGAGTACTCTTGTACGGATTAATGTGCGCTGCACGACTGGTGAATTCCACTTTGCTGTGCTGATAACACATATATTCAAGTGTATCTTTCGGTTCCAAACGATTGTTCGGCAATTCCAATGGTATTCCGGGCGTTTCCATCGCGGTTTGATACATAAACGACGATTCAAAAAAGGATTTAGCCAATGGAACAATACTGACATGACGTTGACATTGTTGAGCAATCAAAAACGATTCAACCACTTTTAAACAATCCGGTGAAACAAAAATGATCAATGGAATTTCCAAGTCGACGAGTTTCTTCAAAAACGGCAGTCGAAAGTCGTGGTTTTCGATAGGAGTATGATAATAATTAACATACGATGATACCAATGTAAGGGTCATTTTATAAAACAAAAAGAATCTCTATAGGAAAAACAAAAACTTTCGGTTTAATTTGTTTTAGCGTACAAAAACAATTTAAACAGATGGACCACTTGAGACAATAAATATGAAGAACATACAACGAGTACATTTTGTCTCCATTTTATATCATTATGACGAAAATCACATTGCTGCATGGAAGGATTTCCCGGCCCCAATCATATTGTATGTACCCGAAGAACATTATTCTACAGTGACCGAAACATTAATACCGAGTTCTACTGTACAGGTCCATATTACACCGCCGTATGATTCCATGCCGTGGTATTTCCGTGGTACAGAACCATTGCAATTGCCATCTGTACGAAATGAGGAAAAAGACACAATCGATTACATTTGGCATACCCATCAAAAGATCTTTTGTCTCCATCAAGCATTGGAAAAACACAATTTCCAATACGGAGCCTATTTGGATTTCCATGCTCCATATGATTTGCTTCGCGATAGCAGTACCATGGACTATATACGCAAAACTATGGGATTCGGTCAAACCAATCAATTATACGTCCAACATCCCGATTCTATGTATATTCCAGGTTGTTGGGGTACACCCGATGACATTGACCACGTTGATTTCATTAACAATGTGCATTGGCGATTTTGCGGTTCATTTTTGTTCGGGTCCAACCGGGCTATACGGGAAATGTATGAACAGTACAATGTGCATTTCATTGACTATTTGCGTGGCCATAATCATACATTAATCTGGGACGTGAATTTCTGGGCTTGTCTCGAAAAATTGGCCGAAGATTGGAAACCCGTTTGGTATGCCGCAAATCACGATGATAGTCTTATTACTAGTTTACCCAATGTTTTCCAATATTGTACACTATCAAGAATGGACACCTATACAGAACAAGTATATGATTACCCCAATTATTCACCCTATCGTCCCATGTCGGCTTCCTATATTGAACATCACGGTAAACAGTATTTGAATACCCGGTATGTCAATTATTGGATCTACAACCATGGAATGTATTATTACCCCGATGACGATCCCACAATCCGAACATTGAATGTTTGTTCTACAATAGATCCCCAAACTCGAAAACCAATTAATTATGAAAAAATGGAATTGGAGACAAATATTCAACCTCAGGTAAAACCGTTTAGCCAAGGTATAGAAGACATTCGATTGTATATTTCCAGTCAAGACGAAATATCATTTATAGGCAGTACATTGGAATACAGTTTAAATGGCAATATATCCATGATTCATGGATTGTACGATGTCAATACGAAAAAATATCATTCTATGCGTGTCATTGACTCACCGTACGATAGTTGGTGTGAGAAAAACTGGGCACATATTACTTTACCCGACAACACGGATGGATTTGTATACAAATGGTTTCCATTGGAAATAGGTCGATTAGAACCGGACCCAACAAATGACCAAAAGAGCAAATTGAATATACTGTACAGGAATCCAATGCATCCGTGGTTTTCCAAAATGCGCGGTTCTACTGCATTTATCCCCTATTTAGGTCATTTATTGGCAGTAGTTCATTTTAGTTATGAAAAAGCACCGCGTCAATATTTCCACCAATTGGTCATGGTAAATCGCATAAATATGACCTATATGGAATCGTCTCCGGTATTTTGTTTCCGCAATCCGGGGGTTGAATTTTGCATCGGGTTTTCTACAGTAGATAATGTCAAACGTTTTGGATTTTGGATCTCTCAAATGGATCGTAATCCAATGTATATTGAAATTCCTGTAGAAACATTAATGCCAAATAAAAAATAAATAGAGAAGAGGATGATAGAAAAAAAATACAATTTGTACAGTATAAATTGTATATTTTATAGTTTACATTCAATTACCTCTAACTCTAAACTGTAGACGAAATCATTTGAGTCTTTTGTGTGTCTATTTTGGTTAATGACCCGGTATTTTCCACTAATAATTCTTCAAATGAATCTTCTACAATGACTACCTTGGGATTATTATGTAGCCAATCTACGTGATATTGATGGCATTTTTGCAAATATTCAAGTGGAATGTTTTCCTCGCCAGTACGACCGCGTTTTATTATACGTCGCGCGCATTCTTCAGCATCGGTATTCAGCCACCAGATTTTATCAGCCGACATTGTTTTCAATCCGGCATCGCTCATTAAACGATATATAGAATAACTACAATCTTCGATTTTTCCTTCGTCATACAACATTTTCGCAAAAATATTTCGGTCGGCTTCCAATGACCGTTCCATAATAATAGTTTTGACTTTACCAGAACGAATAGCAGTTTCAATTGCATCTTTCAGCAATTCATATCGTGTATGAAACGCCAGCATTTGGAATGGGAAACTATATTTTACTTGATCTTCATAAAAGAGTTCTAAAATAGTTTTATCATCTTGTTTCACTTTTCCCCAAATATCCACGGGTTCCTGTAGAAATAATATATCTTCTCTATCTCGACAATAGTTTCGCATTTTTTCTAAAAAGGTGGATTTACCTGCTCCAATATTTCCTTCTAAAGTAATAATCTGAGGTCTAGTGTCTGTAGATAATAGTGTCATGATGATGGCGCTGGTTCTGATTTTATTTATCGATTGTATTAGGAAAATACGACCGAAGTACCAAGTACGAAAGTGTGTATATACAATCCACCCTATAGAATTTTTTCATTTTCAATTTTTCCTCAATTTTTTTGCAACGGTAAAATTTGTTGTCCTTTTGTCCTGTACAATGCGAAAAACCTTTTTAAAACTATACATAGTCTTATTATCTATAAGTTATTTTTCCTATAAAAAACATATAAACCGTATTTTCTCTCTATTTATAAGTTTAAATAAATCAAATAAATCAAATCAAATCAAATCAAATCAAATCAAATTAAATCAAATCAAAACGCATGTTTTTTGAAAGATCGTCAACGAATCAATCTTCTACAGTAACTGTAGACGATGAACAAGCCGTTGATTGCGATAAAGGTGTATTGGATGAATATTTCCGTCTCACCAAATTATATCAAGAAAAATACGGACCTAAGACTTTGTTGTTATATCAAATCGGGAAATTCTTTGAAGTATATGGGTACAAGCATCCAGAACACGATACAATCCAAGGGAGTTTGATTGAAGAATTTTCTTATGTATGTGATTTGCGCATGTCATCCAGATCAATCAAATACGATAAAAAGTATCCGGTATTTTTGGCGGGATTCCATACATCGCCCATGCACATTGAAAAGTACAAGGATATTTTATTGGAACAGCAGTTTACATTGGTTTTCTACGTCGAAGAAGAAGGCAGTGGATCGACGAAAAAGAAGAAAACGCGTACAATGGAAGGGGTATATTCACCCGGTACTTATATTCCACCGGAGACAACTGTACAAAATAATACCTATACAGTATCGATTTGGGTAAAATCCTTCATACACAAAAAACAGAATCATTATTGTACAGGAATGGCACTGTACAATGTAGTCACGAATCAATCTTATTTATTGGAATATACCATACAAGATGACCGGATCCATTCCACTACATTTGATGACATGGAACGGGTTCTCTCCATTTACCGTCCAAAGGAAGTGATTTTAGTAACCGATGTACCGAATGTCCGTGATTTTATTCCTACCTTGCGGTCGATGTATGTCCACGAGTACAATTCGTCCATGACGATTGTACAAAACGCCGAAAAACAGCGCCATTGTGACCATGTATTCAGCCAGTATTTCAATGTCGATGCGTTGAATCAATGTATGGAATTTCAAGAATATCCATTGGCGACACAATGTTTCGTAATTCTACTGCATTTTCTGGAGGAACACAATCCAATCTTATGTAAGAAAATGTCTCTCCCCATTTGGGAGAGCAAGGCACAATTCATGAAATTGGCCAATAATACACTTCTACAGTTGAATATCATAGACAATCAGGGGTCGAATAAACCCAATTCTACTGTTGGTGCAAAAATGGCTCACAATAGTTCGGCACTGCGCTCTGTCTATTCTCTTTTGGACCACTGTAAAACGTCAATGGGAAGCCGTATGTTTTATTATCAATTGACACATCCCATATATGATTGTGCACAACTCAATCAAATTTATGATTTAATGGATATTTGGGTCCAAGACCAAGACCATCGCGATTCCATGAATATATACCGTAAACAACTGCAATCAGTCCATGATATAGAACATTTGTCTCGATTAGTGGTAAATCGAAAAATATCCCCTCTACAGATTTCGTATTTATACGGTTCTCTCGAAATCACCGAACAGTTGTGGACTTGTTTAGCCGAAATGCCATTGATTCATCAATATGCATCCAGTGAGTCTTATAATGAAACGCAAAATATATTCCATAGTCTTCTACAGTATTTAAACGAACGGTTTGAATGGTCGTCTATACACGATACTTGTTTTTTGAAACCGTCTTTTTTCCCTGAATTGGAATTACTGTACAAGAAATTACTTCAATGCAATGCACAATGGGATTCGTATTGGATGTTTTTGGAGACATTAATGAATCCGAAAAATCCCATTAAAGAAACTCATATCCGTCGTGAATTTACAACAGATAAACGAGTAGGTGGTACTGGAACAGCGTTTTTCCAAATCACATTGACGAAATCCAAAAAACTGGAAGAAAAACTAAAAGAATTTAGGAAAAAACCGAGAGACTTTATCTCTCCGGAAGATGATTTAGAAAAGTGGATACAATCCAACCAAAAAGGATTGATGGAGGATTTCAAGAAAATCCATTTTGTATCCAGTACAAAGAAAAATTATATGATGATTTTCAGTCCTATTTTATCAAATCTCTCTTCTACATTACACGATATTGAACAATCGATTCAAACCACTATACATGCACTGTACAAGACTATTTTGGATACACTGGAAGATCGTTTTTACAATACATGCACAATGGCTTCCAAATTAATTGCCCGATTGGATGTATTGTGGACTAAATGTACGGTATCATTGGAGAATCATTATTGTAGACCCGTTATTGGACAACGTGAAGAAACATCGTCCGGTGAAATTAAATCCTATGTCAAAGCACATGGGTTACGTCATGTACTGATTGAGAAACTCTTGCGTAACGAAACGTATGTCCCCAATGACGTCGAATTCGGCTTAGGAAACCCCGATGGAATGTTATTATTCGGAACCAATGCTGTAGGAAAAACGAGTTTGATGCGTGCAATAGGAATAGCCGTGATTATGGCGCAATCGGGAATGTTTGTCCCATGTAGTGAATTCGTGTATTATCCGTACAGGTCTATATTCAGCCGGATTATCAATCAAGATAATTTGTTTAAAGGTCTCTCTACATTCGATGTCGAAATGTCAGAATTGCGGATTATTTGGAAATATGGGAATAGCAATAGTCTAATATTGGGCGACGAGTTATGTTCCGGTACAGAAAGTACATCGGCATTGTGTATTATGATGACGACATTACAGCATTTGTATAATCAAAAGAGTTCATTTTTGTTTGCCACGCATTTCCATGAAATCACCCGATTTCCGGAATTGACCCAAATGGATACGTTGCACATGTGTCATTTATCGGTTATCTACAATGGGACCACTGATTCATTAGAATACGAACGACTTCTGCAAGATGGACCGGGTAATGCCAATTATGGACTGGAAGTTTGTCGTTCTCTCCAAATGCCCGAACCATTAATGGAAATGGCATATCAATATCGTAGTAAGTATTTTCCCGAATTTGCGGGCCCATTGACCCATCAAAGTAGTCGGTATAATGTAGAAAAAATACGGGGAAAATGTGAAATGTGTGGACGAGCCATGTCGGAAGAAACCCATCATTTAGAAGAACAACAATATGCGGATTCCTATGGTTATATTGGCACTATCCATAAAAACCATACTGCCAATCTAATGGCACTATGTTCATCGTGCCATCATGGTATACATGATAATTACAGTAGTACTGTAGAAGAAGATGGTGAATCAAATCATAGTAGTAAACCTAGCATTATGAAAAACATATCACCATTGACGGAAGATAGTAGTGGGCATCGAATAAGACGTTCGAAAACGACTAAAGGGTACCGAGTTAATATACACCACTAGTATGGATTGGTAAATTTTTCAACAAAGAGAAATGATTTTCGAGTTGTCTGCCATATTCCACAATTTTGAATTTATAATAGTCATATTCACTGTACCACATATCATTTTTTATTGTACAGTATTCAGTCCGGTTAGGAATCAAAATAATACGAGATTTATCGCTAAACCGAACTTGTTTGGTTTGTATTTGTTTAGGTGGTTCTAAAAAAGGTAACCCTTTCATCATGAAAAATTGCTTCGTTGTCCAGAACATTCTTTTTATTTGTCTCCTTCCCCGATATCTACTGTAGAAGAATATTTTTATTGGGAAAATTGAATATATAAATACATAACTAAATGGGTTTATATAGAATAAATTAATCAAACATACACAAGCGAAAAACACAATGGTTCAAACAAAACAATCTGCTATAACGAGTTTCTTTGGAACAAAGAGTGGCAACGCCATACCTCCTCCTCCACCTCAAGTCACTGAATCCATTGTCACATCTTCTACTATACCACCTGTACAAGATGTCAATACGATTTTCGTCTATACTGACGGCTCATGTATACACAATGGAACGCCTAAAGCAAAGGCTGGTATGGGTGTTTATTTTGGCCAAAATGACCCGCGAAATGTATCTAAGCAAGTAGTGGGCAAACAGTCCAATAATACCGGTGAATTGGGAGCATTATTAGAAGCCATGACGATTATGGAACCCTATACGAATGCCGACCCAAACTTGACAGTTGTCTTTGTCACTGATTCCAAATATTCGATATTATGTTTAACATCCTTTGGAGAGAAAAACAGTAGAAAACAATGGAGTGAATCGATCCCCAATAAAGAACTGGTCCGCGAAGTGTATACTTTGTACAGTAAATATGTACGTCAGTCGAAATGGAAATCCATGCACGTAATGGCCCATACAAATGGTTCGGATGTACATTCAATAGGAAATCATCATGCGGATCGTTTAGCCAATGAGGCCATTGGTAACATGGGAGGTGGTAGTGGTGGTGGCGGCGCAGCCGCCACTGACAAACGTATATACCTAAAGGTCCCTTTTCAGCAAAAAGATCAAGTAAAATCACAAGGCGGTAAATGGGATCCTACTAAGAAAAAATGGTACATATCAAGCAATCATCCAAATTGTCAAGAATTATGCTCTACATTTAGTAGAGGAAATTAATTCAGTTTTGGATTCGGATTATTGTATGAAGTCCTTTATTAAGGACCAAAAGGGAAGATAGTCCTTTTTCTCTCAAAATGCCTAAAGTAAAAAGTATTTCAGAATTCTCCAACAAGAATGTTCATCGATCCATTCATCTTCCAAAACTTTTCGTAAATACTTTTTACTTTAGGCATTTTGAGAGAAATCCCTTTTTTCACTACGACAGATCTAAAAATTGAACAAATTACATCATTTTTCTATAGTACCATTAAGTAAATAAAAATCTATTCAATCAATTATGACACTTTTATATGATTTACCCGGAGCCCAAGTGACCGAAATAATCAAGCGACCATCGGCCATATGCAAAACACCATATGTAGCCGATATACTTATACAAAATACGCCCTATTTAGCCCATACACCAGCATTGGGATGCTGTGGGTTATCGGACAAGGGAAGTACTGTAGTGATATCCCCTGTAGAAAATAAGAAAAACAAGTGTGCTTATGCGGTATATTTAGCCATTTTACAAGAACGCGAACATCAAATCGTGGTGGGCATTCATCCTAAAATGGCCGAGAATCTAATCGAGAGAATGTTAGATCAGGATCTTCTACGGTTTTTACATAAGCATCATTCTATGAAACGTGAATTCAAATTCATGAATTCGCGTTTCGATTATACGGGAATTGATGGCGATGACCGGCCTTATATTATGGAAATCAAAAATGTACCTTTAGCCGATTATGTCGATGTACCGAAAAAGGAGCGCAAATGTTATGTAGGAATCGAAAATACGAAACACTATAGAGAAAAGATCGCCTATTTTCCCGATGGGTACCGTAAAAACAGTACACAAGTAGTGAGTGAACGTGCCTTGAAACATATTAATGAATTGAGAGAAATCGTTCAAACCACGGAATACCGGGCCATATTGTGTTTTGTGATTCAACGTACAGATGTGGCGCATTTTCAACCGTCCAATATTGATTTAACATACAAAAGGGCAGTACAAGAAGCGGCTAAAGCCGGTGTTGAAATCCGCGCCATTCAAGTCGAATGGACTTCTACAGGACAATGTCGATTTGTACGCGATGATTTACCCGTTAGACTATATGAACCGGATATTACTCCTATAATTCCTCAAGCACAAGCACCATTTGACGCAGAAGTTCCTTCTAGTACTAAATTGATTGTCTCTTCGTAAGTAGGCTTGAATTCAATGGATGATAACTTGATAGCATCTTCATAAGTAGGTACGAAAACCGCGGAACTATATTGATATGAACCCGGTGTACTATAAGTAGGTAAGTTTTGCGTTGTTTCTAATTTTGCAGCAACTGGTTTGCCATTTGCTCCTTTTACATAAATAACATTCAATTCATGATTATTATCTTTTCGTATTTGTTCTTCTGTGTTACGGTAATCCGGAAACATACTGACAATAGCAGCAGGATTATTATTATTATTATTATTGATGATATCATTAGTGTGTGTTGTACTGTAGATTAATGGTTTTGGTTTACCAACTCCATTTCCACAGGTTTCACCACTAGTATTAAACCCTTCGTGGTTTTTTTCCTGATTGGATTCCCGTACAGTACTAATATAAGTCATGCACAACCACACGGCTACTAATAGACCACTATATAACCAAGGATGACTGATTTTTTTTCCCATTAATTTCTATACAATACACGTTCAATAAAAAAAATAAATCATTCTAGAATTAGATCAATATGTCTAAACCCAAAGTTGTAGGTTACGGTACATATGGTTGTGTAACAAAACCACAATTATCATGTAAGACCACTATCAAGAAAAAGTTACCCAAATCAACAGTCTCCAAGATTCTCCATAAAGATGATGCTTTAGAGGAATTGAATGAAATGAAGAAAATATCGAAAATCAAAAATATTGGCGATTATATTCTACAGGAACCCGTACAATGTACTCCTAAAAGAGACGGTCACTTCAAAGAAGCATTGGAAGAATGTCAAGGACTCAGTCATTATTTGTACAAGTATCGCAATGAACCGGAAAATATGCGTCTATTGTTGATGGAAGACGGAGGAGTCAATGTAGAAGATTATTCCGATAATTTTCTGGCTAAAGAATCATATGCCAATCAATGTCATTTTTTCACATCATTGTTAAATTTAATCCAAGGTTTAGCATTTTTCCGGAAGAACAACGTAATGCATTACGATATCAAAATGAAAAACATTGTCTACAATGTAAAAACTGGATCCATTAAATTCATTGATTTCGGCATGGCTACTTCTCTAAGTCAGCACATTATTAAAAGCAAAAACAATGAAAATAAAATGGCGCGTAGTCATACTTATTATCCACCCGAGACAAGTTGTAGCAACGAAAAAGATTTCGCTAAATCGGAGTCCTGTAAAATATACCGTGAAAATTTCACATTTAATCAGTTCATCCAGAAAGCCGCCAATACATTTGATAGTTATTGTCTCGCGTTTGATTTAGACAATTTAATGAAGTATTTATTGGAAGAAAAGAAGAAAACACCATCGGATTTTGCTAAAATCGACACAGAATTCTTGGAAAAGGCACAATTCTTAATCAATGAATTTTGTGCTCCGGATTTAGCCAAACGAAATGACAATTTAGATGTTTGGTATTCTTCCATGAAAGAATTATTGGTACAGTATAAACTGTACAAGACGGGTAGTCCAATACCATCAAAAGAAATCCTTGAAAAATCGAAAACCTGGTCACATCAAGTACGTTCTCCTACAATGAGTCCACCAGTATCAAGACCAAAACCTGCAAAACGACGAGCCCGGGTTCATTCACCAAGTCTATCTAAATCCAAAAAGGTCAAAAAGACCAAAGGTAAACTAAAAGTCAAAGTCAAAGTGAAAGTCAAGAAAACAGCAAAAAAACTACACCCTTGTCCAAAGGGATATATTCGTAATTCTGTAACCAAGCGTTGTAGGAAAAAAATAAAAGTCAAGGCGTAAAAAAAAGGAAAAATTGAATAAGAAATGATTATTGTAGAAAATAAGAATAAATACAATCTTCTACTTTAGTATAGTAAACGCGAACCATCAATCAAACCGATCAATATGATTATTCCTATTAAATGTGTTACATGTGGAAATGTATTGGCTGATAAATATCGATATTATTTAGAACAAATCCGTCAACGAAAAAAAGAACGAAATATTACCGACCGAGTAATTTATTATACAAAGGATATGGCCAATAAAGAAACTGTAGAAGGTGAAATATTAAATGAATTGAAATTAACCAATGTCTGTTGTCGTAGAGTTATGTTGACTCATGTTGATGTAGAATAACCATTCGGTCTTTCAACCGATAAAAATAAAAAATATATAATTGTACTGTATAGTGTAATATGACTTGTCAATGTTCATCGAATCCTAATGGTCAAATGGGTGGTGAAAAAACCGGTACCAATACCGGTTTTTTAATGATGGGTGGAAGTGGTGGTCGTAAAAAAAGTCGTGTTCGTAGAAAAAAGCGCAGTTGTTGCAATGGAAATTGTAAATGCAAATGTAAAATGTGTAAAAATACCCGTAGAAGAAAACGCATTCGTGCTTGTACGAAAAAAAGATGCCGTAGAAATAACTGTACAAGAAGATGTAGTACGGGAAAAGGTAAAATCAATAGAAACAAAAACATGAAAGGCGGTGGGTCTTCGATTTTAGGCGATCTTGGAACGAATCCTTCTTATTTTATGCATAAATTAGTAGGTACTCCATTTGAAACACCCGTAAACAACCTTAATCCTACTGGTTATTATGTGTAATCCACTAGTTTTTCATTTTCATTTTTTATTTTTTATTGTACTAATATATAGTTATTAATAAACAACAATGCCATCTTTACTCAGTCGTATACAGAATTTATGCAAGCCCGCCTATGTGTATTTAGTCATATCTATGATTATTTTGCTAGTCATGACTTTCCAAAATGTAGGGTCCAATACCAATTATTGCGCGGGTAATTACTCATGTGAAGTATCCAATACAGCAATGTTATTTCTGATTAAATTGTTGTACGTCATTTTCTGGACATGGGTATTGAATTTGATATGCAAAGCCGGAGCCCCTGCTGTTTCTTGGATATTAGTGTTGTTCCCCATTGTACTCATGTTTTTGTTCATTATATTGTTCTTGTTTTCCGGGGCCACGCACATTCCCACTACCCATACCGGTATTCTACTGTAATTCCCCCTATTTGGAAAAAAAGAAACACAAAAAAGGGAAAAATTGATTTAAATGTATAGTATGTCTTTTTAATATCAATACACACTATACACCACTAAATTCGTTTAATTCTATTGTTATATTGAAAAAAAAGCAAATCATGACCGATTTTATTACATCAGCCGAATTCGATGCCGTTCCTACAACTAATCCCGGGGCCAACAATACGGAAGTATCGGTATCCATTAATCCAGTGGTATCCAAGAACTACGAAGATGATGGAGTCTTACATTTTATAATAGAGGACATACCGGTATGTTTAGCCAATGGTATTCGTCGTACAATCATGAGCGATATTCCGGTCATTGCCATTCGCACAGAAACCAGTAGTATTAATCAATGTCAAATCGAGACCAATACATCGCGTTTCCATAATGAAATCATCAAGCAACGATTGAGTTGTATTCCCATTATATCACAAGATTTAGAAGAATTCCCGCAAAATTACAAATTAACTGTAGAAGCAAAAAATACGAGTGATTATGAAATGCTATGGGTCACAACCGACGATTTCAAAATTGTACACAAAGAAAGTGGCCAGCAATTGGAAAAAACCGAATTATTGAAACTCTTTCCGCATGATGTACGTAGCAATCGCCCGATCGATTTTCTACGGTTACGTCCCATGATGGGTCCCACTATACCAGGTGAAGAAATCAAATTAACCGCCGAATTTTCAGTTGCTACTGCGGTTGAAAATGGTATGTTCAATGCAGCGAGTAAATGTGCTTATTTCAATGTGGTAGACCCAGAGAAAAAAGCCACACGTTGGTCCCATATCTTACAAACGTATAAAGACGAGGGACGTCCACAGGCCGAAATTGACTTTGAAGAAAAGAATTTCCAATATTTGGATGCACAGCGTTGTTTCAAAACCAATGAACAGGACGAAGCCAATGCATTTGAATTCGTGATCAAAACCATAGGACAATACACGAACTACGAATTGGTTGAAAAAGCATGTCGTCTTCTACAGGAAAGAATCGAGCGATTCCAAAAAGCCGCACAAAGTGACAGTGTCCCGATGCATTTCAGCGATGAATCAAAAGAAATGGGCTATACAAGTGTGGTTTCGCCAAACATCGATGCATACGATGTGATTTTGGAAAATGAGGATTATACACTGGGTTACATTTTAGAATATTTCCTGTACAGTCTATTTTACAAAGCCAATCATAGTTTGAAAAACAAGCCCGAGTTGACCTATATAGGATTCAAAAAGTATCACCCTCATGATGATTATAGTGTCATCCGAATGTGCTCTAACCGATACAATAGCAATGATAACAACGCAAATGTGACCTATACAAAATATTATTTAAATCAAGCATGTAGTGAAGCATTCCGTGTATTGGAAATCATGCGCAAGAAATTTGTCCGTTAAAAATAGAAACAAAAAAACGAAAATCAGTTATTTATATGCTTTTAATCATTAATCATATAAATGGGGAAAAATTGAAATAAACCCATTTTTTCTTTTTATATTCATAGACTCTTTTTCTGGGTATCCACTGTACAGTAATTACAACAGAAAAAAAACAAGAAAAATGGATCGAAAATTAAATAAACGTATTGCCGAATATATAGGTGATTTCAAGAAACAAATCAAAGAAAAAACATTGAATTTGCGATTTACGGATACGGAAAAAGTACAAGAACTAATGGAATTCGTATTTCAATATGACCGCTTGGTATTATCAAAAGAAGATGTAAGCAAACGTAAACGTGTGAAAAACAGCATTCCTTGCAACAACCGATGTCATGCCAAACGAGCCAATGGTGAACAATGTACCCGAAAACAAAAAGACGGCTTTACCTATTGTGGTACTCATATAAAAGGCATTCCTCATGGAATTGTCAGTACAAATACCGGTGACGACTCGCAATATATCAATGCCGAAGTAATCGCCGAAGAAATCAACGGAATTGTTTATTATTTAGACAAACATGGAAATATCTTTTCAACGGAAGATGTGCTAAAGCAAACCCCGAACCCAAAGGTCATTGCAAAATACAAAAAAGACGGGGATCAATATATCATTTACCGTACAACACCTACTCTTCCTTCCTCGTCCAATACAAATACAAATACACCAGCCACCGCAACCGCAACCACAACCACAACCACAACCACCACCACAAATTAGTCGTCCGTTTTGGTTACAATCTTACGGCTAATGACATCTCTTTGTACAGTTTTACGACTGTCATAAATAAATTGTCCGAGTAAATTGGCTTGATGTTCATTCATTTGTGGATGCGATGCCAATATGCTCAACAATTTTTTCTGTGTCAATGGTTCGCGATGATTCTGTGTTCTATAGTGGATTTGCCCGTCTTTCACATCAAAGTTATCAATTTCGTATTGTTTCATGACATCAATCATTTTTTCCGTATGGGCTTTCTTTTCTTGTCTCAATTCACGCATTTTCTTATTTAAGGCACGAATTTGATTGTCATTCACCACCCATGCTTTTACAATAGAAGTCAAATTATTAGTGGGTACTATTTTCGATTCGGTTTCAGTATCGTTTGCAGTTTCAATGGCTGACATGATACTATTTACAATAATTACGATTTTATTTTTTTGTACAGTTATATATTAAATCTAAAGAAAGTTTAGAATAAATATTTATATAGGTTTTGAAAAAATGTACTGTATGTTATAGAAGATATTTTCATCCTTATTATAAAAGAGACTCCCTTTTAAAAATATGTTATTTACAAATCCTAGAGCCACCGTCAAAAATGCACCACGTCCTGTAGAGCAAAAACCATTATTATTGTTTACATCAAATAGGCGAACTGTATTTAGACGACCCATAGAACCGCCTAAACAAGTTACCGTAGTCCATGCACAAACCTATGAAAGTCAAGTCGCGGCTGTTCAAGGTAGCAAAAAGATCAAATGGGGTGAACCATTTTGGAATTTGTTCCATGTATTAGCCGAAAAAATACGGGAAGAAGAATTTCCCCATGTCCGTCAAGGGTTGCTAAATCTTATCTACAGTATTTGCTCCAATTTGCCCTGTCCGGATTGCACGAATCACGCCGTACATTATTTGAATGGAGTGAATTTCAATGCAATTCAGACAAAAGGACAACTACGCGATATGCTGTACAATTTCCACAATGCAGTCAATGTTCGCAAAGGATATCCATTGTATCCTAAAGATCAAGTGGAATCAAAATATTCCAAGGGAAATCTCCATGTAATAATTCAACAATTCTGGCAGCACTTTTTGGCTAAAACCTACAATTTCCGATTGATCTCCGATGATTTAGCACGAAAACGATTATCCAATTCCATTCAAAAATGGGTTGACCATAACATACACTACTTTCATACGTAAATTAGGAACATTATTGTTTAATTTCATACGTAACGGGTTTTCCATCCTTGTAAGTCTTACATCTATATCTATTTTTTGTAGCCATAGCACAGCGTTCACGGTTACTTCCAACGTTGTAATACTGTAGAGATGGTAATCGGGTTTTATCAATCAAGAACGAATAAAACACACCAACACCACCGGCCATAATAAGAGCAATGAGTACATTTACCATAGAAAAGCAATTGAAATACATATTCCAGTAAATATCGCCTAAAATTAATAATGGGAAGAATACCAACATAGGAATATTGGTCAATTCCAAATGGTATTTAGCAATGGGAAACAATAAGTAGAAAAAGGTAAAGGAGAAAATAACCATACTCATTGGTGTATCGCTAATGATTGTTCCACTGCCGAATTTGAGATTTTCACAAACCGGTGAAGTATTGATCACGGATTCGCCAATAACAGACATCATTCCTACAGTCATTACACAGGTGAAAACCAACCCAACTAAATAGATAAATCCTTTTGGTTCGCCATTGATAATGGACCCCAAAACAAAGTAACTCACTAAAATGAAAGGGGCTAATCGGTAAAATAAATAAAAAATTGAAGGTAAATTTATTTCCATGATTTTTGATTACTATATGATATTGTGTTATATATTATACGACTATTATACTATATACAGAATATAAAAAATTGAAAATAATATAAACAGTTTAGTTACTATATTATTTACTAGTTGAAAGAAGATTGTATTTTAGTTTGTAATTTTTCAATACAATGGGTATCCCGAGTTATTTCTCTCATATTTTGCATTCGTATGCTAAAATCATTCATAATTACGCTTCTATTGTAAAAGACCGTGTCAAATTTACCCGGTTATATATGGATTGCAATTCCATTTTATACGATGTGTACCGTTCTACCGATACAACTTTACCCGTACAGGAATTCTATACTTCAATCATTCATTCATCGGCCAAAAAAATAGACATGTATATCCGGCAAATCCGACCCAATGACGTCATTTTCATCGCATTTGACGGTGTGGCACCTATGGCTAAAATGGATCAACAACGTACCCGTCGATACAAATCGTGGTTTGAAAAAGCAGTACACAATGCAATCGACCCACCCAAAACAACTGTAGAAAATGAAAAAACGACTTGTATATTTACACCCGGTACTGTTTTCATGAATCAATTGAGTCAATATATGAAAAGCCATTTTCGCAATAAAGAACACGAGTATTGTGTACGGTCGATATATGTAGCCACACCCGATGAACCCGGTGAAGGGGAACATAAATTGTATGCCCATATGCGGGAAAATCCACATCAATCACCGGAGGAAACCAGTGCGGTTTATGGTCTCGATGCCGATTTGCTCATGTTGTCTCTATTGCATTTACCGGTTTGTCCTTCGTTGTATGTATTTCGCGAAGCCCCACAATTCGGTTCCGTGACGAAAACCCTTTTAGAAGATTCGGTCAAAGCCGATGAACCGCTTTTTCTAGATATTGCTAAAATGGGCCGGTCTATTGTATCCAGTATGAAATGCAGTACAATGTATGATCATAAACGCCTCCAAGATTATGTATTTATTTGCTTCTTTTTAGGAAACGATTTTCTACCGCATTTTCCCAGTATGAATATACGTACACACGGAATTGAAGTATTATTAGAAGTGTACCGTCAAGAAATTGCAAACAAGAACAATGCTTATTTATTAGCATCGAATGAGCATGGCGAATCGAAAATCCAATGGAAACAATTATCACGATTTGTAAAAGGTTTAGCAAAATGTGAACAAGAATGGTTGCATCAAGAATATACTGTACGGGAAAAATGGTCGAAACGACCTGTCCAGTTACAACGAAAAGCAACAACTACCGAAAGAATCGAATTGTTTACCAATACACCTGTATTAAATCGTGCAGTAGAACTTGCTATTAATCCGTATGAAAAGGGTTGGCAAATGCGCTATTACCAATTGTTATTCCCACCTAAAGTGTCCATATTAAATGTGTGTCAATCCTATTTAGAAGGTTTACAATGGGTTACCCAGTATTATACTGTAGGAAAAGTCAATTGGAATTGGACATATCAATACGATTACCCACCTTTATTACAAGACTTGGCCCCAAAAATCCCGCATTATGAAACCGAATTTTTACCATTTACCCAAGATACTCATCCAGTCCATCCTTATACTCAATTGTGTTATGTATTGCCACCGGTGTACCACTTTTTACTCCCGGTTTCGATCCAGAATTATTTGCGTATACAACATTCTAAATATTATGTCGGTCCAGTCAATGAAGACGGATTGCCTCAATTGGATTTCCAATGGGCCTTTTGTCGGTATTTTTGGGAATGTCATGTTCATTTGCCGAATATACCAATGGCAACTGTACAAGAATGGGAACGAGTTGTAACTGGATTTAACTAAACCTGTAGAAAGAGTATAATAAAATTAGATTTTTAGAGGTGGTATACAATCGTATAAATGAATTATACGAATATACTCATCTACAGTATTTATTTATTATGTGGTCTGTATGCCATTATTTTGTTGTACTTGAAATGGCAATCTCCCTTTTGGTTTCATCAGCCCGTTTATCATACCTATGAATTGTACCCACGACTATTATTGTGGAACAAACGTCCCTATTGGAAGCGCAACCGTCCCATAAAACGGGGGATTTTTTGCGATATTGAACACATTGAAACATGGCAATGGGACCGGTTTACGCATTGGGAACCACTGTGTAATCTTCTACAGGGATACTATTTGGACAATGACTATGCGTTATTCCACTGTACAGAAAAGTATTTGCGGTCGCATTTTTACGGAGCGTCTTGGATTTCGTGTTATCGAGAACAACGATTAATGGAACCCGAACCTCATGAGTCTGGGTCCGGTCCACATAGATCGGTCGTGTTACAAAAATGGGCATCAAAACCGGATTATACGCGATTCTACGGTTGCATTCTCAGTCGCCCCGTGGTTGTGTATTTTTTGCATTATCCGGAATCCAGTACAACGATTCAATATTGGGATATGTTGTGTGTTCATGAGCAATACCAAAAGAAACATTTGTCTCGGAATCTCATTCAAACCCATATTTATTCTCATAACGTCCAAACTGGTATAATACCCAATGGGTTCTGTTTCACTAAACACGGGTCACTTTGTACAGGAGTGGTACCGTTAGTCCAATATAGTACCTATACATTTGTATTGCGAAAAGTGCGTTTTCACCAATTACCGCGTAATTACCGTATATATTGTCTCAACCGGAACCATTTGGATTTATGGCGAAGTATTTATTATCAAATGACCCGTCAATTCGATATCTGTGTATTGCCACCATTTGAGTATACTGTAGAATGGTTAACAAATGAACGTTATGTGATTTATGCTACTGTTTATAAAATACAAAAAGTAGAACATGTACATGGTGTTTATGTATTGGAAAATACACACCGGTCGTGGTTGGATGATACAATAAGTCAAC
>Ga0209534_10001849_pt1 | contig 21806 bp, 5 predicted proteins | sample COG_07_FD_184751 | JGI IMG/M metagenome (GOLD analysis project Ga0209534, IMG submission 184751) | Pelagic Microbial community sample from North Sea - COGITO 998_met_07 (SPAdes) (version 2) | ecosystem: Environmental > Aquatic > Marine > Neritic zone/Coastal water | place: Helgoland, sampling...
ATTGTTTTAAAGTCTGTAAACATAATTATAATATTTTATAATATATTAAACTTAAGATATATAGTTAAGTATATGGGTAGAAGGATTACTGCAAGATTTCAAACTAAAATTTGCACGACTTTTTACACCTCTAACCAATCTACCAAAAAAATCTCAAGAAATTTATTTGATTTTTTGAGTGATTTCTTATTTTATGATATATTAAATATGAACTCGAGAGCCGAAAGGAATACCTATTTGATAAGCTGGATTTTCTGCCTATTAAGATCTTTTGTAAATGTTAAGTTATAATCATTATCTTCAAATTCAATCAAGACTATATTTGATTGATTATGAGTTGTTTCAATAAAAATCGTGTTTTCTAACATTAGAGACTTTATTTTTGCGATTTCATTAAAATTTGATATTTCAAAGTATATATATATGTCGTGTAGATTATCTGATATTTCTTTTCCAACCCATTTGTAATTAATAATTTTATTATCTCCATAAATCTTTAAATGATTTTTAAAATAACTTTTAATTATTTCTTCAGAAAAAAAAATTTCATTTAGAGTTCCAATTCTTAATTCTTTATTCTCCAAAGATAGTTCTAGATCTTCAATTGCAACCTTAATAGTAATTTCTATATTTTTTAAATCACTATTATAATGTAAAGTTGTATGAGTAACATGAAAATCATGAAACGAAAGTATCAGTGGTAGTGTTATAAAAATTAAATATTTAAACATAAATTTAATTATTCATTACTTTTTTCTTCTGCTCTAAAAGCTCTTTGCATAGGATTTTCTTTCTTTTTGTTATTTTCTTTAAAAATTTGAAATCTTGTTGGTTCATTTCTAGCTGGCCAAGAATTATTATTCAAATCAACATCAGCTGTTTCTAAATAAGGATCTAATCTAACGTTAGTTACTTCTTTATCAAGAATAAATATTTTCTTAACTTCTTTAGAGTTTTTCTTCCAAATTTCTGCAGGAATCCTTATAACTTCTGTAGTGCTGTCAATAAAAGTAAACTCTAAAATAATTGGCATTACTAGTCCTCCTATATTAGAAAAATGAAGTTCGTAATAATTTTTATCTGATTTTAGTATTTCTTTTTCATCAGCGTCAAGATTTTTCATATATTTATTATAATCTTGCTTATCTAATATATTAGTTTTGAAAGGATCATATGTTGTGTAAAAATCTATTGACTGATCATCAAATTCTGTAATAGTTTTTGAAATTGAAGATTTATTTCTACTTATTCCAATATATGTATTTTTATTTTCTTCTTGATTTTTAGATATAGTATTTTCTATTTCAGGATTTCCAGTATTTATTTTAAACCAATTTACTTTATCCAAAGAAATATCGACATGATCATTAGTATAGAACCATCCACGCCAAAACCAATCGAGATCAACTGCACTAGCATCTTCCATTGTTCTAAAGAAATCTGCAGGAGAAGGATGTTTAAACGCCCATCTTTCGCTATAGGTTTTAAAAGAATAATCAAACAAATCTCTACCCATAATAGTTTCTCGTAAAATATTTAATGCTGTTGCAGGCTTTCCATAAGCATTATTTCCAAATTGTAATACCGACTCTGAATTTGTCATAATAGGTGATATACCACTTTTATCTCCTTTCATATATTCAACAATATTATTTGGAGGACCTCTTCTAGATGGATAGTTTCTTTCAAACTCTTGTTCAGTAATGTATTGTAAGAAAGTATTTAGTCCTTCATCCATCCAAGTCCATTGTCGTTCATCAGAGTTTATTATCATTGGGAAAAAATTATGACCAACTTCATGAATTATGACACCAATCATTCCATACTTTGTTCTTTTAGAGTAAGTACCATCTGATTCAGGTCTTCCAAAATTAAAGCAAATCATTGGATATTCCATTCCAATACTTTTAGCATGAACAGATGTAGCTTGAGGATAAGTATAATCTATAGTGTACTTAGAGTAAACTTTAAGTGAATGCGCAACGACTCTCGTAGAATATTGCTCCCAAAGAGGATTTCCTTCTTTTGGATAGTAACTATAAGCCATCACTGTTTCACCAGAAATATCTACAGCCATAGCATCCCAAATAAATTTCCTTGAGCTTGCCCATCCAAAATCTCTAACATTTTTAGCTTCAAAAGTCCAAGTTTTTTTTGATTTACTTTTTTCTTTTTCATTATCTTTTGCTTCTTCTTCGGTAACAATAATTACTGGATCAATAAAGTTCTTTTTAGCATTTTCCCAACGTTTAATTTGGTTTTTACTCAAAACAGATGAAGCATTTATTAACTCTCCTGTTGCAGCAACTATATGATCAGAAGGTACAGTTATACTTACTTTATAATCTCCAAAAGGCAAAGTAAACTCTCCTCTTCCAAGAAATTGTTTATTTTGCCAGCCTTCAACCTCATTATATACTGCCATTCTAGGAAAAAATTGTGCAATCGTATAAATAGCATTTCCTTCATTTTCAAAGTATTCATAACCACTTCTACCTCCAATTTTCATTCTATCATTTATATTATAAGAATATTTTATTTTAAATGAAAATGACTGACCTTTTCTTAATGGTTTAGATAGTTCAATTCTCATCATTGTTTCATTAATTATGTAAGTTAATTTATTATTATACAAATCTCTAACTTCTTCAAGTTTAAAGCCTCCATCAAAATTCATTTTATCATGCATTCTCTTGATGTTTCTGAAACTCATTTTATTATTCATGCTATTTGTAGTTGTAAGCTGTCCATGAGAATTTTTGGCACGTATATTTTGATCCAATTGAACCCATAAATAATTTAAAACATCAGGAGAATTATTAGTATAGGTGATTATTTCATTTCCTTTTAATATATTTTTTTCTTCATCTAATTCAACATTGATTTGATAATCTGCCTTTTGTTGATAGTATTCATGTCCAGGAGCGCCACTAGCAGCTCTATATACATTAGGAGTTGGAAGTTCCTCATGTAGTTGTTTAAATTTGCTATTATTTAAATTATCCTGAGCAGATATGTAGGGTGCTAGAAATAAAAACAGAATGAGAAAATTGATTTTTTTTTGTATTGATTGCATAAATAAAAATTTTTTTTGTAAAAATATCAAAAAAAAGTTCTAAATGAAGTAAATTCTCATACTTCAAAAACATATTAAATAAACTATTTTTTCAAACTTATAAATAGAATTATCTAGCTATATAAGAACTTAAAATTGCAATAATTCAATTACTGTCAATTATAGAGAAACAAATGATTTCATCTATTATAAAGTTTTTAGTGCAGTAATACTGTTTTAAGTATTTGTATTAAATTATTTATATTTATATTTGTGACCATAATGAAAAAAATTAGCATATCTTTTTTAGCAATATTTTTAGTTTTTTTTTCTTTTAAGATAAATGCTCAATGTGTTTCTGGTGAAACAGAGATTGATTTTGTTGCTTCAGGAGTCTCTGGAGGGTGGTCAGATTATGCAGTATTAATGGGCAGTGCATCATCTTATCTCATTAACACTCCTGGATCAAATCTGGAATGTATAACAAATGGACTTTGTTATACTGTAACCTTAGCTGGTAGTGCTATTCTAGAAATTTATCAGGCAGGTATCTTAGTAGCAACTCCAACTAATGGCGAGACAATTTGCTTCCCATTTGTTCCTTCTAATAATGGATGTACTGACATCTTGGCTTGTAATTATAGTGTAGCAGCAACAATTGATGATAACAGTTGTATTTACCCATCATCATCCATAGACTTTGTTGGTCTCCATTGTGACTCCTATACTTGGATAGATGGAGTAACTTATACAATATCTAATAATACTGCAACCTTTACAACTCCGAATACAGTAGGATGTGATAGTGTAATCACTTTAGACTTAACAGTTAATTACTCTACTACATCAACGGATAATCAAGTAGCTTGTGACACCTATACTTGGTTAGATGGAGTAACTTATACAACATCTAATAATACTGCAACATACACTTATAATGCAGTGAATGGTTGTGATAGTGTTGTATCCTTAAACTTGAGTTTAACACCAAATATTACAAATACGGTGTTAGATACTGCTTGTGGAGAATATTTGTTTGGCGCAAATTTTATTGATGCTAGTGGAACGTATAATGATACTTTTACTTCAACAATAGGTTGTGATAGTATAGTTACATTAGAACTTACCATTTTTGAGGATAGCTCAGTTACTTCTATTACTGCTTGTGATAGTGCTGAATGGAATGGAATTTGGTATTATAGTGATACAATTGTTACAGATACTGGTTTTGTTACAACAAACTCTTTTGGAGGTTCAACAGTTAATAATACTGGAAAAGAAGGAAATATTTGGTATTTTGGTTACGGCGCAGGTTTAGATTTTAACAGTGGTAGCCCAGTTCCTTTACTTGATGGACAATTATATACATTAGAAGGATGCGCATCAATTGCAGATAATAATGGAGATTTACTTTTTTATACAGATGGTATGACTGTCTATGACAAGAATCATAATATTATGCCTAATGGAACTGGTTTGTTGGGTAATAATAGTTCTTCTCAATCTGGTGTTATTATTAGAAAACCTGGTGCAAGTAATCTTTTTTATATCTTCACTGCAGATGGAATGTCTGGGAGTTCAGGTGGTGTTTATTATTCAGTAGTGGATATGAATTTGAATAGTGGTTTTGGTTCTATTACTGCTACTAAGAATGTGATGTTATTTCCAAATGCTTGTGAGAAAATTTCAGCAACTATACATCAAAATGGAATAGACTTCTGGGTTATAAGTAGGTTAGAAAATTCAAATACTTACCATTCATATTTACTAAATTCCTCAGGTGTAATTTTGCCTCCAGTTGTTTCTGTTATAGGAACTGTGTTTAATTCTACTATAGGTTATTTAAAAACATCTAGTAGTGGTGATTTGATTGCATCAGCAAACTGGACAACTGGAATTGTTGATCTTATTAGTTTTGATAATAGTAATGGATTTTTATCAAATTATATAAGTCTATCTGTTCCAGGTAGTAGTCTGTATGGAGTTGAATTCTCACCTAATAGTAATTTATTATATGTATCAGACCACCTTGGTGGCAATGTATATCAATTTAATCTTTTAGCGGGAAATCAAAATGCAATTGATAATTCAAGATTTCATTTAGGATATACTGCATACCCTAGTGCTATTCAGTTAGGTCCAGATGGTAAGATTTATATTGCAGAGTTAAATTCATATTATTTAGGTGTAGTTGATTCTCCAGATTTATTGGGCAGTAATTGTAGTTATAACTCTAGTAGCCTTTATTTAAATGGTAAAGAATCAGCAGCTGGTCTTCCAACTTTTTTCAGTTCCATTTTTAATTCTCCTCCATCAGGCTGTGATAGTGTAGCTACCGCTATTATTGATATAAAAAATAGCACCTCAACTTATAGTCAAGTTGCTCAGTGCGATAGCTTTACTTGGGCCTTAACCGGTCAAACTTATTTTACTTCACAAATTGATACTATTCATTCAATAAATGCTGATAGTTGTCTACATATTGATAGTTTAGATTTAACAATTTATCCATTAATTAATGTTATTGCTAATATATCTGATGAGTTATGTGTGGATTATTCTGATGGATCAATAATGTTAAATGTTAGTGGGGGTCTAGCAAGTTTTAGTTATAATTGGAGTGGACCAAACTCATTTTCTGAGATAACAAAAGATATTTTTAACTTATCACCGGGAACTTATAACCTAACGATTACGGACATTACAAGTCTATGTATTAAAGATACATTCTTTGTGGTTGGAGCAGGTTTTGATATGCAAACAACTTCATCTTCTACTAATATTAGTTGTTATGGATTTGATGATGGTACAATTGATGTTAATCCAATCAATTTAATTAATCCTCTTTACACATGGTCTGATATCTCAGCATCATTAGAAGATAGAATAAATATATCTCCAGGAATTTATTATTTACAAATAGATGATAATAACTGTTTTGTAAGAGATACATTTATAATAACACAACCAGATAGTTTATTTATTATCTCTCAACAGACTTCAAGTGTTTGTATAGATGGAAATTTAGGGGAGATATCTGTTCAAACTTTTGGTGGGATACCAGGTTATGATTATTATTGGAGTAATTGGAATGGAAATAGCCCTATTAATTCTAATTTATCATCAGGAATATATGATTTAGATATTTATGATGATAATAATTGTTTGTTTGAAGAAACATTTGAAATATTATCTTATCAAATTATTGTATCTTCAGTTGTTGATAATATTGATTGTTTTGGTGGAAGTACGGGTTCTATTGACTTAACTGTTAGTGGAGGTTTTGCTAATTACACATACCTTTGGTCAGATAATTCTATTAATGAAGATATTTATAATCTCTCAGCTGGAAGTGTCACTTGTACAATTAATGATTATTTAGGATGTGAGAATATTGTTAGTTTTAATCTAACTCAGGAAACTCAATTATCTTCAATTCCTGCAGTGAATGGAGTGAGTTGTTATGGAGGAAGTGATGGAAATGCAAGTTTATTAATATCTGGTGGAGTTAGTGCTTATAATATTGATTGGAATAATGCAGATGAGAATAATTTAGAAGAAGGTTACTATCCATATGAAATTACAGATGCTAATGGTTGTACTTTCAATGATACGGTTTATATTTCTCAAGAAGATTCGTTAATACTTGATATTATAACAATTGATTTACAATGTAATGGAGATCCTACAGGCAAAATAGATGCTATTGTATTATCAGGTGGAGTGAATCCGTATACTTATTCATGGTTTGGACCTAATAATTTCACCGCAAATCAATATATTATAAATAACTTGTATGCTGGCTTATATACATTAACAGTATCGGATGCTAATAGTTGTGATGTTGAATTTCAGATAACTCTTTCTCAACCAACAGCTGTTTCTCAGGATATAGACTTTGAATTTTCTAACTATTCTACTTATGGAATTTCATGTATGAATGGTAGTGATGGATGGATAAATGCAACACCTACTGGTGGTTTTATTCCTTATAATTTTAATTGGAGCGGGCCAAATGGATTTAATTCAACAAATCAGAATATTTCTAACTTATCAGAAGGAATGTATAATGTTACTATTACTAACGGCTTAGATTGTGATGAACAATTTTCTTTCCCAATGAATGACCCTATTGATGCTCTTGGTGGTGTTGTGAATTCCTTATATGATTATAATGGTTATGATGTAAGTTGTTATGGATTTAATGATGGTGGAATAATAGTTGAAGCTAATGGCGGTGTTTTTCCTTATACATATGTTTGGGATAATGTTCAGACATTAAATCCATTGCCTTTTCAGGAGGCAGGAATGCACCTTTTAACCATGTATGATAATAATGGGTGTGAGTGGGAAAGTTTTATTGTGTTAGATCAGCCAGATCAAATAATTTGGACTATTGAAATGTTTACGGATACTTGTGAAAGAGCAGTTGGTGCTATTAAGATTGAGGTAGAAGGTGGGGTTCTTCCATATAATTATTTATGGAATGATGGACAAACTACTTTTGAAGCTAATCAAATTCTTGAGGGAGAATATAATATTCAGGTTATTGATCAAAATGGCTGTCAGATATTTGATACTATTCAAGTTTCAAATTTAGTTGCGCCTAAAATGGATTTTGCTATAATGTCTGATTATGAAAAACTATATAAACAGCTTGAGGATCCTATTGTATTTATTGATATGACAGAACTTACATGGCAAAATGCTCTTTATTGGGATTGGGATTTTGGAGATGGAACTTATGGTACTGATTCTATTGTGTTTCACTCATATCAGGAGATTGGTGAGTATGATGTAATATTAAAAGTAACAACAGACTATAACTGTATTGATACTTTAGTAAAGAAAGTAATAATTGAAGAATATGATTTATTTATTCCAAATGCTTTTACCCCTAATTCATCAGATGATAATATTAATGAAGAGTTCAGACCTTATGGTTTTGGAATTAGTGAATTTCAGATGAATATTTACACAAGGTGGGGTGGGTTAATTTATAGTACTGATAATATTGAAGTTGGTTGGAATGGGAAATATGATAATAGTGGTACTGAAGTTCAATTAGGTGTATATATGTATTATATAAAAACAAAAGATGTTTTTGGTGCATTGCATGAATATACAGGTCAATTAACTTTAATAAGATAAAATATGAAGAAAATATTTTTTTTACTTTTTAGCATTATTAGTTTTAGTTGTTTTTGTCAAACTAAAACTGATACTCTATCTGGTTTTAATGAACAATATGAGCTTGATCATATTATAAGCCATGGCATTGACACCTCACAAATCAACTTTTATATGGATTTAGCAAAGAAACGCTTTATAAATAAAAAGTATAGTTTAGGTTTTTATGCACCTCCTAATGTGAGCTTAAATTCTACTACAGTACTTGACTGTAATGTTGATAATTGGGGCTTTGAAAATGGAACACTTAGTGGATGGAATCAGCAAGGAGCTGTTCAGCTTGTTAATAATGGAGTTGATCCATATGGAGGATTTCCTTGGGTGTATCCCAACGGTGGTAGTTTTTCTGCCAAAGTTAGTAGTGACCAGAACTGCTGTAAAGACGGAAGGCTAGATAAGGTTATAAATGTACCAGCAAATGGTGAAACCTTAATGAGTTTTCATTTTGCAATGAGTATATTTAATTATCCGCATTCAGCAGCTGAGGCAGCTAAGTTATGGGTAGAGTTCTATGATAATGGAGGGAATTTACTATCCTGCCCACAGTATGAGTGCTATTATTCAACAGATAATGGAGCAGTTGGAGTATCTAATTTTGTTGAAACTCCAAACCCTGCATCCTTTTATAATCCATCTGCAAATGGTGATAGTCCTCACCTATACCCAGTAACATATGCCGACTGGAATACAGTAACATTAGATCTTTCTGCGTACCAAGGTCAACAAATTACAGTAGTTTTTAGAGTTGAGTGGTGTATTTATGGTCCAGACTGGGCCTATGTTCTTCTGGATGTTGACTGTCCTATAACATCTTTTGAACCAACAAATATTTGTTTGGATGAAACTAGTCAAGGGACGCTATGTGGACCTAACAATATGTCTACTTACACATGGTACGATACTTTAGGAACTGTTATTGGAAATAATCAATGTTTGAACGTTAATACTACTGGAACTTATATTTTGGAGACTGCTCCTTTAGTAGAATGTACTCAAGCAAATTTATTAACATTTGATTTTATCGTATATCCACCAATAAATATATCATATTTATTAAGCGATTATAATTCTAATAATATTAGTTGTAATGGCCAAAATGATGGAAGTATTGATATTGATGTTAATGGAGGTCTTCCTCCATACACTTATAGTTGGAGTACTATCAATCCAAATTCTGCAGATCAGTATAATATGTATGAAGGTTCGTATGATTTGCAAGTAACTGATTCAAAAGGGTGTGTTTTTGATACAACTTTCGTATTAATTGAACCAACACCGTTACAAACAACAATTAGTGCTATTTCAAATTATAATGGATATCATATAAGTTGTAATGGTTATAGTGATGGATCAATTAATATTAGTGCTTCAGGTTCTGTTCCTGGTTATACTTTCCTATGGAATAATGGAGAAACTACTCAAACAATTTCTGGACTTTCTGCTGGCATCTATAGCGTAGATGTTATAGATTCATCCTTTTGTATTACATCAACATATTTTAATGTAATTGATCCAACACTGCTTGAATCAATATTTGTATTATCTGACATTAATGGTTATAATGTTTGTAATGGAGCTCAAGATGGCTATATAGACTTATTTGTTAGTGGCTCTGTTCCTGGATATTCTTACCAATGGAGTAATGGAGATACAATTGAAAATATAAATGGTTTGTCAGCAGGAACTTACTCTTATGTGGTTACGGATCAAAATGGATGCATAACATCTGATACAATTGAAATAATAGAACCTACTATTAATATTCAAGAAAGTGCAATTGATGTAAGTTGTTTTGGTGCTACTAATGGTTCGGTTTCTGTAAATGTTAGTGGAAGTACAGCTCCATATTATGTGTTTTGGGATAATAATATTAATCCCACATTAGCATCATCAGGAACTTATATTTATCAAATTGTTGATTCTATCGGTTGTGTTTATTTTGATTCTTTAATAGTGTCAGAGCCAGATTCCTTTACAGTTACTGAAAGTGTTATAGATGTAAGTTGTAATGGATTTAATGATGGCTCTATTTCTCTAGTAATATCTGGTGCAACTCCTCCTTTTGTAGTAAATTGGTTTGGAGCGAATATTGTAAATACACAAGCTGGAACTTATAATTATACAATTGTTGATTCTAATAATTGTTATTTTAGTGAGATTGCAATTGTAAATGAGCCAAACCAAATTGATGTACTTAATCAAGTTGTAGATCCATCTTGTGGAAATACGAATGACGGTTCTGTTAGTTTGCAAATCTCTGGCGGCAGCTCACCTTACACGGTTGATTGGGGAGGAAGTGATCCTAACTCTTTAGGTATCGGTAGTTATGTATTTGTTGTAACTGATAATAATAATTGTGCAGATTCAAATACAGTTACCTTAACTTCAGTTAGTAATATTCAAGTTGTTTCTGAAATTACTCAGATTAGTTGTAATAGTTTTTGCGATGGTTCAATTGATTTGACTATTACTGGAGGAATAAGCCCATATACTGTAGATTGGTTTGGAGTAAATCCTACCTTTTTATGTGAAGGTTCTTTTTCGTATGAGATTGTAGATGCTGTTGGGTGCTATTACGCTGAGAACTTTCAGATATTCTCTCCTGATTCTGTAGAGCTCAGTATTTCACAGATTGGTATGCAACTTGAAGGAAATGCAAGTGGTGGAGTAGCACCTTACTCTTACGAGTGGTTTAATGATTTTGGATCTTTAGTAAATAGTCAAACAGCAAATATTACATCAAATGGTTCGTATTATTGTATTGCAATTGATATAAATAATTGTCAGTCTGATACAGTTGAGTATTATTACACAGAAACATCAATTGAAGATCTAGGCGTAACTAATTTAAATATTTACCCAAATCCTTCTGATAATATTTTAAATATTGAGTTTGAGTCTATTATTGAGAATGATATTTCTCTATATTTTATAGATATTCTTGGTCAAAAAATAATGACAGATAGGATTGAACAATTTAAAGGTAATTACACTTATAAATTGGATTTACTCAGATTTGCTCAAGGAATTTATATGTTAGAATTAAGAAGTGGTAGTGAAATATACAATAAGAAGATAATAAGAAAATAATTACAAAAAAATCAATCAATCAGTAATAAGCTACTCTATTGTAAAACTAACTCTTTTAGGAATATTATCTTGATCATCAAATAAAGTAGCAACAAAATGTAATGGAAGTAAGATAATTCAAAAAAAATAACTTGTTAATAACTTGTTAATAACTGCAAAAATACTATTTTAGCAAACTTTTAAAAAATTAAAATATGAAAAATATATTTATACTAATAACGATATTTATATTGTCTTTATCCTCTTATGCTCAGACGATAACTAATATAATTACTACTAATGCTATTGCCTGTAATGGAGGTCAGGCAAGTATTAATGTTACAACAAATGCATCATCAAATTTTGATTATTTACTGCAAAGCCAATTGCCAAATGGAACTTGGACAAATGCAGGCGTGATAACAACTATAACGTTTCCACAAATTAGTTTTCCTATTACATCTCTTTCAGCTGGGACATATAGAATTATTTTATATGATATATTTAGTGTTGCTACAGATACTTCAGATTACATGATTAATCAACCACTACCCATTTCTCTTTTTGCATCTTTAAATAATTCTTTGACTTGTTTTGGAGCAAATGATGGAAGTATAGAACTAATAGCTGGAGGTGGAACTCCACCTTTAAATTATTCCTGGTCAAATGGATTGCCAAACAATTCATTTGTAAATGGTTTAGCTGCTGGTACATATACCTGTTCAATTATAGATGCTAATGGTTGCGCTTTTAGTGGTAATGTTATTTCTGTACCTATAACTCAACCAACAGTTTTAACTGTAAGCACATCTAACACTTCTGTAAGTTGTAGCGGAGGTAATGATGGTTCAGCTTCAGTAAATCCTGCTGGTGGAACGCCAGGGTACTCTTATTCTTGGAGTAACGGACAAACTACTCAAACAGCTACTGGATTAAGCACAGGTAATTACAATTGCACTATTACTGATATAAATGGTTGTACTATAAATAGTGGGAATATTTTTATTAGTCAACCATCAGCTTTAACTATAAGCTCATCTAACACTGCTGCAAGTTGTAGCGGAGGGAATGATGGAACTGCTTCTGTTAATCCAAATGGAGGTACTCCGGGCTATTCTTATTTTTGGAGTAACGGACAAACTACTCAAACAGCTACTGGATTAAGCACAGGTAATTATAATTGCACTATTACTGATGCAAATGGTTGTACTATAAATAGTGGGAATATTTTTATTAGTCAACCATCAGCTTTAACTATAAGCTCATCTAACACTGCTGTAAGTTGTAGCGGAGGGAATGATGGAACTGCTTCTGTTAATCCAAATGGAGGTACTCCGGGCTATTCTTATTTTTGGAGTAACGGACAGACTACTCAAACAGCTACTGGATTAAGCTCAGGCACTTATAATTGCACTATTACTGATGCAAATGGTTGTACTATAAATAGTGGGAATATTTTTATTAATCAACCATCAGCTTTAACTGTAGGCACATCTAATACTGCTGTAAGTTGTAGCGGAGGGAATGATGGAACTGCTTCTGTTAATCCTGCTGGCGGAACGCCAGGGTACTCTTATTCTTGGAGTAATGGTTCAACTAACCAAACAATTAACAATTTATCTGCAGGAAATTATACGTGTACTATTACTGATGCAAATGGCTGCTCGGTTAATATTACTATTTCAGTTAATCAACCTATGCAGTTGCTATTACAATCAACTACTATAAATGATGTGAGTTGCTTTAATGGTAATAATGGTAGTGCTACAATAATTATTATTGGTGGTACTACACCCTATACATATTCATGGAGCACTGGTGCAACTATTAATACATTAACTAATCTCTCATCAGGAACCTATACTTGTGATGTTACAGATGCGAATGGTTGTACTATACCTACAATTTCCATAGATGTAAATAGTCCAACTGAATTATTCTATTCAGTTGCTACAAATCAGGTTAGTTGTTTAGGTGGAAATGATGGTTCTGCCACAGTAAATGTATCAAATGGTACGCCAGGCTATACTTTTTCTTGGACTAATGGTTCATCTAGCCAAACAATTAATAATTTATCTGCAGGAAATTATACGTGTACTATTACTGATGCAAATGGTTGTACAAAACAAGCACCAGCAAATATATCTCAGCCTCCTACTCTATTAACATTAACAATGGATTCTTCTGCTGTAAATTGTAATGGGGGTAATGATGGATATGCTACTGTATATGCTGTAGGTGGTGGAACTTCATATACATATTTATGGTCAAATTCAGTAACAGATACAGTAATATCTGGATTGTCAAGTGGCACATATACTGTTAGTGTAACGGATAATAATAACTGCATGGTAAGTGAGGATGTTTTTGTTGATCAGTCAGAACCACTTGTTGTACCTATATTTACAACTGATGTAAGTTGTAATGGTGGAGGGAATGCAATTGCAACTGCTAATCCAACAGGAGGAAATCCTGGTTATACTTATTCTTGGAATATTGGAATGACAACAAAAACTATTACTGGATTAAGTTCTGGATTTTATACTGTAACTGTAACAGATTCAATAAATTGCCCTTCAGTGTCATCTTCAATTACAATTAATCAGCCATCAGTAATTACAGCTACAGCTAATGTAGATTCTGTTTCTTGTTTTGGTAGTAATGACGGTTTAATTACCTTAAGTATAAGTGGGGGTAATGGAAATTATACTTTTTTGTGGTCTGATGGACAAACTACACAAAATGCTACAGGTTTAGTAGCAGGACAATATACAGTAGAAGTTATTGATTCAACTAACTGTCAATACTTTTTTACATATGATGTATATGAACCTTCTACTTCATTATCTGCAACTGCAACTGTAACATCTGCAAGTTGCTTTGGAAATTCTGATGGAAGTATTAATTTAACAACTATTGGAGGAACATCTGCATATAACTATAGTTGGCCAAGCGGACAAAATTCACAAGCACTAACAAATTTACCAATCGGAACTTATACATGTACGATTACTGATAATAATGGGTGTGTTGCTTATGCTACAGGAACTGTTGATCAGCCACAGCAACTTACTTTAACATCTCAAACATCAGCATCAATTTCATGTTTTGGTTATAATGATGGTTCAGCAACTGTTATTCCACAGGGTGGTATTGCTCCATATACTTATAATTGGTCGAACGGTCAAACTACACAAAATGCTGTTAATTTAATTGCAGGAACATATAGTGTAATGGTATTGGATAGTAATAGTTGTGCAACATCTTTATCTATTACATTAAGCCAACCTGTACAAGTGGGTGCTGTATTAACACCAACTAATATTCTTTGCCATGACGACTCTAGTGGAAATATAACAGTAAATAGTGTGACAGGAACAACAGGACCTTATACTTATCAATGGTCAGATTTACATAATGATCCAATTAACCAAAATTTAACTGTAGGAACTTATTATGTTACTATTACAGATGGAAATGGATGTTCGAATACCTTTTCTCAAACACTAACAGAACCTTTGGTTATTTCTACTACCTTATCATATTCAGATATTTCTGTAACTGGAGCATCTGATGGAAATATTTCTGCTAATGTTTCTGGAGGAAATCCTCCTTATTCGTATTCTTGGTCAGGACCAAATAATTATTCAAATAGCAATTCTAGTATTAACTCTTTAGAAAGTGGATATTATATTCTTATTGTTACTGATGCAAGTGGTTGTTCTCAGACTTTCAGTCAGGTAATTAACGAACCAAATTGTAATGTCACAATTGCAGAAACCTTTACAGCTCCTTTATGTTATGGAGATATGGCTACAGTATATTGGCAAAATAGTGGTGGATTACCTCCTTACTCTAATACTTTAATTAGTTCAGATGGAACGGTTTTAATTAATGGAGCTCAGTATGATTATCCAAATACTCAATTGCAATTTCCTTCAGGTGTATATGATTTAGTTGTTGAAGATGCTTCAGGATGTAGTGATCTTTGGAATATACAGATATCTACACCAGATTCAATTGCATTAGATCTTTCCTTAACTGATGCACTTTGTTTTAATGAAAATACAGGTACAGCAACTGTTGTAATTTCAGGAGGTACTTCCCCTTACAATACTGATTGGGGATTTGCAGATCCTAACTTATTATTAGCAGGAAACTATAACATTCAAGTAACTGATGTAAATGGTTGTTCTTCAGGAATAATAAATTACACTATAAATGAAGCGAGTCAATTAGTTATTGATAGTGTTATTACTACCTTAGTATCTTGTTTTCCACAAAATAATGGAACTGCTACTATTTATGGATCAGGAGGTGTATTGCCATATACATATTTATGGTCAAACGGTCAAACAACACAGACAGCACAAAGTTTAACTAATGGCAATTATCTTGGTACTATTATTGATGCAAATGGTTGCGAAACTAACTCTGATATTGTACAGATTAATAACGCGCCTACATTAAATGTAAGTATTCAACAAACTACTGTAAGTTGTACTGACGCAAGTGACGGCTCATTATCATCAACTATAATAACAGGCACAGGACCAATAACATATAATTGGTATAATTTAACTAATCCTAATACATTAATTAGTTCAGATCCGTTAGTTTCTAATTTATCTTCTGGTGCTTATAGTTTAATTGCTACAGATGTAAACGGATGTATATATCAAGGATCTGCGTTATTAATTAATCCATCAACAATATCATTTGGATTAAATCCAAACAATATTACTTCTAATGGTGCTAATGATGGTTGGGTTAACACAACTTCAATTTCAGGAGGACAATCACCTTACACATTTAATTGGTCAGGTCCTAGTGGATATACTGCAATATCTCAGAATATTACAAATCTTAATGCAGGTACTTATACTTTAACTATAACTGATGCGAATGGATGTATTTCCAGTCAATCTTCTGTAATTAGTGAAGCTAGTTGTAATGTAACAATTAATAGTTCAATAAGTCAGCCTGATTGTTTTGGGGATAATGGAAATGTTCTTTGGACAAACTCAGGTGGAGGAGGTACTTATACTAATACTATTACTAACTTAAATACTAATGCAATTATTTACAATAGCTTTAGTTCATCATCAGTCTCATTATCAGTAGGTAGTTATGTGCTACAAGTAAGTGATCAATATGGATGTGTAGATTTAGTAAACATAACAATTACCGAGCAGGATGCTTTAATTGCAAATACTAACACTACAGCAACAACATGTTTTGGAAGTGCTGATGGGTCTGTAACTATTACACCTCAAGGAGGAACACCAGGATATAGCATTACTGGCTTACCAAACCCTAATACTTTATCTGCTGGTATTTATTCATTTATACTTACTGATGCTAATAGTTGTTCAATTAATCAGATTTTTAGTATTTCAGAACCTGCAGATATAACAACTACTGTTACATCAACTAATGTTTCTTGTTTAAGTGGTACTGATGGTACTGCTACTGTTAATATTAATGGTGGAACCGCTCCATATACATATAGCTGGTCTCCCAGTGGATTAATTACTCAAACAGTTACATCATTGGATGCAGGAAATCACTATGTTTTAATAACTGATGCGTATGGTTGTAACCCTTCATCCGGACAGGCTTTAGCTATAATAACTGAGCCTAACTTTAATTTAGCGGCTACTTTTACAAATTCTGACGCTAGTTGTTACAGTTTCTCAGACGGTATTGCTCAAATCTTCCCAACAGGAGGAACAGCACCTTATACTTATTTATGGTCAAACGGACAAATAATGCAACAAGCAACAGCTTTAATTGCCGGTAATTATAGTTGTACTGTAACAGATGCAAATGGATGTACCGATTTATTTACAACTACTATAAATGAGCCATCTGAGATCTTAGCAAACATTAGTGTAACTAATGTTAGTTGTAATGGAACTTATGATGGTTCAGCAATTGTAAATCCATCAGGAGGGAGTGGTACGTATAATGTTATGTGGTTTGATAATACAATTCTCAATTCTATTATAGGATTACAAAACGGTTCATATAATGTAACTGTTTCTGATAATACTGGATGTACAACATTAGAAAACCCAACAACTTTTATTGTTGAACAACCTAATACAATTACATTAAATACTGCTGTACTTGCCGACCCAACTTGTGTAGGGTATTCAAACGGAAGTGTTGATGTCACTGCAATAGGAGGAAGTCTACCATATAGTTATAATTGGTTAGATTCATTAAATATTACAATTTCTACAGATAGTTTTGCACTAAACCTAGGCGCATCAACTTATAGTGTAATAGTTACTGATATTAATGGTTGTTCTGATACTGCAACAGTATCCTTATCCTCTCCTGACTCAATTATATCAAATATTACAACAGATCCTACTTTATGTAATGGATCTTCTGATGGAAGTGCTACAGCAACACCAAGTGGTGGAAATGCTCCTTACTCATATATATGGTCAGGTTCAGGTTCTACAACTGCTACAAGTACAGGTTTAAATGCATCAACAACTTATTATGTGACAATTACTGATGTAAATGGCTGTAGTATAACAGGAATTCCAGTAACTGTTCCTGAGCCAGATGCTGTATCAATGAACTTTACAATGTCAGACTATAATGGTTTTAATGTAAGTTGCAATAATAGTACAGATGGCTCTATTGCTGTAACAGCAAATGGTGGAAATGCTCCGTATACTTATTCTGCGGATGGGAGCTATTGGTTAGCAGACTCTACTTTTTTAAATGTAGGTTCTGGATGGTACACAGTGTATTCACAAGATGCAAATGAATGTATTTCGATTGATAGCGTAGAAATTATTGCACCTGATGAATTAGATCCAAATATTACAATATTAAGCACAGTTACTTGTAGTGGTGCAAATGATGGAGTTTTAGCGTCAATATCTCAAGGGGGTGCTGGAAATTATTCATATTTATGGAGTAACTTAGGTGTCAATGATAGTATTGCTGGTTTATCTGAAGGTTTCTATTCTATAGAAGTATCGGATTTTAATGGTTGTACCGCAACAGATACTATTACAGTAGTACCTGATTTTGTAATTTTTTCTAATATAACTACAACTACAATTAGCTGTACAGGATCGTCAGATGGTACGGCTACAGCAAACCCTAGTGGTGGTACACAACCTCATTCTTATTTATGGAATAACGGAAATGGTACTGCAAGTATTCAAGGTTTAACTTCTGGTGACTATTGGTGTACTATTACAGATGCAAATGGATGTGAGATAACTGATACAATTCAAATAACTGAATCAGCAACCACTTTATCAATTATTAATGTTACAACAACTGATGTAAGTTGTAATGGAGGTGATAATGGTTTTGCAAGTGTTTTTGTGAATGGTGGTGCTCAACCTTATTCTTATTTATGGAATGATTTAAATATGCAAACTACTCCAAATGTAACTACATTAATTGCTGATACTTTTATTGTTGCAATAACTGATGCGGCACTTTGTACGGTTTATGATACAATTATAATTAGTGAGCCAGAACAACTAATCAGCAATGTAAATCAAACTGATATTTCTTGTTATGGCCTTTCTAATGGAATTCTTATAAATACAACAATTGGAGGAGTATTACCTTATAATATAAATTGGCAGGGTCCTAATGCGTATAGTTCAAATCTTGATTCTATTTCTGATTTAGGAATTGGTGAGTATATTTTAACTATAACGGATAATAACTCATGTACAACTTATGATACTTTGCAAATAACCGAACCATCTCCATTATCTTATGTTGTTTCAGCTGTTAATCCATTATGTTATAATGATGCAAATGGTGTTGTTACTTTAGAGATAAATGGTGGTACACTTCCTTACGACGCAATATATGGTAATGGCGTTAATTCATATCCAACTTCTGATTCAATTATTATTTCAGGATTGTCAGCTGGTAGTGATACTTTATTTGTAATCGATGCAAATGGATGTATTATGAGTAATTTTATTAATTTAACAAATCCTTTAGAATTACAAACTAGCAACATAACTTCTGTTAGTGCTACTTGTCATGGGTATTCTGATGGGATAATAGTTGTTGAGGTTGTAGGAGGAAATATTCCTTATCAGTATCAATTATTAGATGTGAATAATGATATAGTTGGCAGTACAGCAGCTGTTAATGGCTTAAGTGCTGGAGAATATGAGTTTATTATAACTGATTTGAATAATTGTATTATTCAGGTTCCTGTAACAATTCTATCTCCAAATGAAATAAGTATAAACCAAGAGCTATCGTGTTATGGAACATTGGCAGTTGATATTATTGATGCGGTAGGGATTTATAATATCTTCTGGGAAAACCAAGAGGACTCAGTATTTATTGATAATTTAACTCCAGGAACATATAATGTAACTGTAATTGATGAGCTTGGATGTACTAAAGTGGATTCGTTTACAATAGATGAATTGTTTGAATACTCAGTGTATGATGCAAGTTGTTTTTCAGTATTAGATGGAAGTATTGAAATTTATTCTATTAGTGGGAGCTATCCCCCTTATGAATTATCGGTAGATGGTAATGTTTTAGCTAATGATGTTGTAAGTAATTATGTAATAAATGATTTATCAGCTTCATTACACACAATTAGTTTAATAGATGATATTGGCTGTACTTCAGTTGATACTATCAATATTAATAATGTAGGTGGATATGATTGTATTGATGAACCAATTATTATTTCACCTAATAGTGATGGTACTAACGATAATTGGCATCCAATTTATGATATTGATACAGAAATTGAGGTGATAATATTAAATAGATGGGGAGAACGAGAGTTTTATTACTTAGGTAATAGTTTAGTTTTTGAGTGGAACGGATTACGTACTAACGGAAATAAGCTTCCTTCAACTGACTACTATTACATCATTAAATTTAAAGATAATAATTATCCAGATAAAACAGGAGTAATTACATTAATAAGATAAGAATATGAAAAAGATAAGTTTATTAATTTTAGTAAGTGTATTTGTAACCATTGGTTTTGCTCAGCAATTTCCATTGCAGTCGCAATACCAGTTTAACTACCAAACAATAAACCCTGCAGCTAGTGGTGAAAAAGATTTTTATAGAGCCAGAGCTTCATTTAGGGAACAATGGGTTGGATTAACTGATAATCCAATTAGCACTCAAATTTTAACAGTTACTAAAGGTTTTGGAGTTAATGGTTTGGGAATAACTGTTTTTAGTGATAAAACGGGTGGAGCTTTCAATAAATCAGGAGCTGCAATTAGTTACTCTCATAAAGTGAAGTTTGAAGGTTCTAATTTATATTTTGGAGTTTCTGGTGGGGCTTCAAAAATTAACTTAGCAGCAATTAATGATCCTGCACTTTTATCAAATGATGATGTAATTCCTGAATTTAACTTTGGAATGTATTATACGTTCAGGCAGTTAAAAATAGGAGTGTCAATACCTGGCTTATTAGCAACAAATATGGAAATTTCAGGATCAACTGAGAATACAGTTGATAGGCATTTCTATAGTATGATATCTTACGCTAAAAAATTGAGTGACGATTGGACTGCTCATCCATCTATATTAGTTAAAACTACCGCTAACAATAATCAGATTGATGCAAATATTAACTTTAAGTTAAAAAACAGGTTGTGGTTCGGGACTTCATATAGGCAAGATTTCGGACCCACAATTTATGTAGGAATTGATTTTGGAAAACTTTTATCAGTTTATTCATTAGATATTTCCACTAATGAGGTTGCTGCTTATAGCAATGGCTCACACGAGCTTACTTTTGGTTACGATTTTATACCAGATTCTGAGTTGGAAAAAATAAATAGAAAAGAGGAGGAGTTTGATGAAGACATAAAAGATAAGGATAAAGATGGGGTTTTTGATGATGAGGATTTATGCCCTGATATTTCTGGTGATAAGAATGCGCAAGGCTGTCCTGATTTTGATAAAGATGGAATACCTGACAAATTTGATTTATGCCCACATTTATTTGGTAATGCTAATGCGCAAGGCTGTCCTGAATTATCAACAGCTGAGTATTTAGTACTTACTAGAGCGTTAGGAAATTTAAACTTTGACTTTGATAAGGATGTAATTAAAAAAGAATCTTATATCACTTTAACAGACTTAATGTTATTAATGCATAAGAACCCTAAGATGTATTTACTTATAGAAGGGCATGCTTCTGCAGAAGGATCAACATCTTATAATTTAAGTTTATCAGCTAGAAGAGCTAAAGCTGTACAGAATTTCTTTATTAGTAGAGGAATAAATAAAGGAAGATTAATTATTGATTTTTATGGTGAAGACACACCATTAAACAAAAATACAACTGAGCAGGAAAGAGCTAACAACAGAAGAGTGGAGTTTGATATTAAATACCACCTTTATGATGAGTTTTCGGCTGAGAATTTACAACAAGAGTATGACTCATTGCTAAATACTATTAATAATAAAAATGTATTAGAGATTAATGATTATGATG
>Ga0209534_10001850_pt1 | contig 21786 bp, 25 predicted proteins | sample COG_07_FD_184751 | JGI IMG/M metagenome (GOLD analysis project Ga0209534, IMG submission 184751) | Pelagic Microbial community sample from North Sea - COGITO 998_met_07 (SPAdes) (version 2) | ecosystem: Environmental > Aquatic > Marine > Neritic zone/Coastal water | place: Helgoland, sampling...
CTCACTATGTGTTGTATTATACAACCGTTTTATCTCGTCGTCAAGTGTTCTGTGTTCTTTAATTAACTTGTTGAGTCGATTTTCTACCGGGCTCATTACTTACTCGCTCTCTTAAATCTGTAGTACTAAATCTATGTTCTCTTTTATTAAAGTATAGATCAATACCTCGTTTTCGACAAATGTCTTTGCCTGTAAAATCCTTTTCACGATATTCTTCACCAAGAACTCTTACTGTAATATGATACATGCTTAATATATCAACAAGGTCTTGTTCTGTTTGATATGGGATTATTTCATCTACATATTCCACTGCATTTAGCTGTGTGTATCGTTCTACTAATGTTTGCACTGGTGCATTCTTAGTATTTGGTCTATCGATTGTAGGATTTGTTTGCAACCCACAAATAAGATAGTCACAGTGTTCTTTTGCTTCTCTGAGCATAGCAATATGCCCAGCATGCAGCAGGTCAAATGTGCTACAAGTAAAGCCTATTCTTTTATTACCGTTCATTCGATTACCGTATCGCCTACATAATCTTTCCAGTCAGTGTATACACTGCGCTGTTGTAGTTCATGTAAGCTATGACACCATACTCCGGGATTGCTTTTGCCCCATGTAGTATCATCTAGTTTAAGGGTTGCATTATAATTAAATTGTCTAATGTATGGAAGTTTTACACTTATCATACCAATATACTTATCATATTCATCAAACCCACATTCTAGTACACAATCTGCATATTCAACATCGAAGTCCAGTGTACACCAATATCCTTGTTTAAGCAATGGAATAATCATCTGTTCCCATGCTTCATATTCACTATTTGTTTTGGGAGTGAAACTTTGACTAGTACCAAAATACAAGTGTTTAATTCCGTGTGCATCTGCACGTTTTGAGATTTCACTTACTGGTTGAACACCAACTACAAAAAGAGTCTTCTCATCTTTCATTGCAGTGTGTTCGACTTCAGTACCAATAAAGTAAACTACGTCCTGACGTCCTTCTGTATTCAATTCCATTTTATATAACCTCTACTATAGTTTTCTGGACGATTGAGTGCATCTGAAAAACCTTGCTTCCAATTTGTTTCTCTATTATAGCTGTTAGTCCATACGTTGTCAAGATTAATCTTTCCTTGACTCACCATTTTAGTTGCTGACTTCATTGCATTGTGAAATGTCTCTGCTCGAGGACTTGGCATTTTAATTGTTACATTGTTCCATAGCCAATCTTCAAACGGAAAGTTATATTCTCTATGTGGCGCACTTGCTAGTATCAGCATCGCATTTGGATTTACTTTAACATCTTCGATAATGTCGCTGCCTTTAAGATCAACCACTACATCGTATCTATCTTTCCCGATGTTTACTAATGCGCTCCCCCAATAATCTGCGTTGCTTTTACCAAGCACACTGATATCATAGCTGTAGTCTGAACTTTGTAAAACAGTTTGATGGAACACTTTTGCAAGAAATCCAGTTCCGATAATTAGCATTTCGCCGCCGTCACGTTGTTTTAATTCATCATGACAAACCATTTCCATGTTAACCGCACACGCAACAGGTTCGATAATGTATTCTGGTTTTGCTTCTGGCACTACACAGTATGTACCTTTAGCACAGTTGTATATGTCAGCATATGCAGGCTCGCCTCTAGTAGCAACATAATCGCCTTTTACGCAATCGTCAATGTCGTTGCCTACTGCAATAACTTCGCCTAGACCTTCATGTCCGTGCATGTTAGGGGGCAGTAATGTAAAGTCTCCAGTCATCATGTCAACATCACTGCGACAAATACCTGTCATTATACTGCGTACACGTATTTCGTTTTTCAGTAACATGGGTACCAAATAGTCTTTTTCAAAGAACTCGCCGGTTCCGTCTGTGAATAATTGTCTTACAGGTTGCATAATATATCATGGATCCAAAGATCCATGTCCTTCTGTTGTTTCCAAAACTCATCATCGTCGAGGTTTTCATAAGCAATACGTATCATTTCTTCGTATGCACTTTCAGGACATAGTCCTAGTTGAAAACTTACTTTATCTGTGTGTATAGCAATATCATCACTGGTATCACTACGCCAATCTGCATGTAAAGTGAATTTGCCAAAGTCAATATAACATCTGTCGTCTACATCATATACACCGTCTTTACTAATAACACCATAGTCAGTGCCAGTCAAGTCTTCTAGTTTCCACTTTTGATCACAGCGACTAAATTTAGGCTTCATGTGCATCCAGTCTGGTTCTAGTACTTGTACCCAACTCAACAAGTGTGGCATCAAGTCTCTGCTTACACCTCCAAATGCTAGTTTCTTTGTAGTAAACCAACTGCCCGGCTTAGGTATTCTATTGCTGTTAATCCAGTTAATGCTTACATCACCTTGACTAGCTGCTTCTCGTATCTGATGTACGTTGTCTCTGTATTGATTGTTCTTGGTCATCATAATACGTGTGTCGGGATTATCTGCTAACAGTTCTTCCCATAGCTCTAGATCATCTACACCAGGCTTTTCAACAAACACAATGTCGCAGAAGTTTGCGCATAAGTTTGCTAGTTGATAATGTGTATGATTGGGAGTAGTGATATGACAGGTATTCCAACGTGCGTTGCTGTCTGCTTTTAATGCTTTCCACACGTATTGATAGTCTGCTTGCGGATCTGCAATATCTACAGTTGTTACTTGGCAGCCCATACTTTCGTATATACTTTTGTACAGGCTACCAAATCCTGTTCCTATAATTAGTGCCTTATGAGAAGAGTGCATTGAATTGAGCCGAACTGTTAATTGTTTTCTTACCAACAGCACCACGTGTGCCGATTACTTTCATCCATAGTTTACGATGATTTTCGATAATTTGCAAGCTCTTTCCTTTGTCACTTTCAGCAAAAACTTCCATAACAACATCTTTAACTTCTTGTTTGTCAAAACTGTTGTCAACCATCATAGTTGGATATTGTCCAACATCAAATGCTTTGTTTGCTTCTTGCACACTCTTAATATGCTGCCAAACATTATGTCCCATTAGCATACAATAGCTGAAACTATCCCAACTTGTTTTAGTTTCGTTGCCTTGTCTACTCAAGTCACCCGGCGCATAGTAACAAATCTCGTCCAGCATCATACCTTTTGTAATAGGACTAGAAATATAGTCTGGATACATTGCTGTTGCCATGTCGTCAAACAATACACCATTGCCTTTGAAACTCTTGTCATCCGGAGCATCATTCATCATGTAACTCCATTTGCTGTCTTGATCCAACCGCCAATTGGTATACATTTGACCATTTGCTGTACACAAGAAAGGACTTGCACAATCAAACGTAGCAGTAAAGTTCTTGTTATGATGCTTGCGTACTGCACGTTGAATTGCAGTAAGTACCAATGCCCATTCTAATTTACTAGTACCAAGGAAGTGCATTACATCATGTACGCCTTCTTCTAGTAAGCCATCATGTCGAAGTTCAACTAGACGCTTTAGTGCTAGTTCAATATCGCACATGTTTTGCCCACCCATAGCCCAGCCATTAAAATGTGCATCTGGATACTGCTTGGGATCGCAGAACTTTTTCATCTGTGAATACCAATCATCCGCTTGTGCAAAGTTTTCGCCTTGTAGTACATTTAAGAACTTGCAATCACCGCTACGATTTCTAATAAAGTATTCGTTGTTGAATGCAGTACCATCAACAGCTTCTTGATAGCTGCTAATATTACTTTTCTCTGCACCTTCAGGGCTACGACTTACCCAAGCTGGAATATCAAGAATCATTCCATAGTCCATAAAGGCATCCATCCATTTAAGGACACCATCACGTTTCTTCTGTGCTTGTTGACAACCACTGTTAGCTCGCCAGTCGCCTTCCCACTTGCCTTTACCAATTTGGAAGCCACCTGAGTCACCTAGTAACCAACTGTTTTCTCTATCACGCTCTCTGTACTGACTTTCTCTGTACATGTCTTTTGTTAGATCAAGACTGGCGTGTCCAGCACTGTGTAAACTCCACTTGTAATTAAATATACCATCTTTGCTTAACCAATTAAGACTTTCTACACCATTACTTGGATTGTTATCAGTTAAGTGTTGCGGTACACGATTAAGATCAATATACGGAGTACCACTTCCCTTTTTGTTTTCATCAAAAGGTTCTAGTCCTCTGCGTTGTCTACCTATAAACAATGCATAGAATGTACTTAGAGCAGGCAAGAACACTGCATAATCGTCTTGCGTACTTGTTAAGTCTGTGTGTTGCCAATGCTCCATATATTATTTGCTTTGTGCTGGCAGGATATAGTCATATGTTGCCATACCGCTGTCTACTGTAATCATTGCTGCTCCTGCATCACTAAACTTCATAGTAATATCGCCTGGCAAGTTGAGAATGCTCAGTACTTGTGCTACGGGCCAACTCCACCCTGTGTTCAATGCACCATTTACATCAGTTGCAAACACAAAGTTACCTGCGTGTGTACTAGCGTCGCCGAAGAAAAACTTTAGATCAGTGCCTTCTGTTTTTGCAACAAACACAGTTTCTTCGCTGTTAGCTTGTGCCTGCATTTTAAAACGTGCAATACTTGCACTGTTAGGAGCCATAGTAATGTCCCAGTTCACACCTTTGAACTTAACACTTTTTAGTTTTTCTTCAACAATCTCTTTGCTCATAAAGCGATAGTCATTTTTAAAGTCGCCATTTGCATTTTCAAAATGTAGTCCAAATGGAACAGTCTCGCCATTGCGATCTTGTGAGTTTACAGTAATGTTTGCATTATCTTTGTATTCATCGATATTAAGTAGAATGTTTAGTTTACCTAAGTTGGGCAAACCAAATGTGCCGCTTAGACCTGGCACTTGTTCTTTAAATGCTGCCTGCACAATAACCGTACGGTCATCGTCCATAGCTTCTATTTGTGTACTTGCATCTTCGTTAACAACTTTTGCCTGGTCAATAAAGCCAAGTCCGTGTGTGTGTTGTACAACGTCTTTAAGATAATCTCGCATATTATTTCCTTTTCTTTAGGTTTATATTGTAACTGCCTTGTGTGCGATTGTTTAATCTATACTCTCGCACATGTTTATTTAGGTGTAGCCAAGTTTCTATTTCAGTCTTAATAGCACCTTGTCCGCAAATAATTTCGCACCTGCTATTGCTACTATAGTAACATTCTTGTAAGAATCTGTCAACACTTTTCCATGCTTCGTGTACATGTTTTCCGTGTAAGTCTAATTTAGCCATTACCATTCAAACAAACTATCAAATGTAGTTTTATCCTCTGCTCTGGCTAGATCCCAATTCATTACTCCTAACAAGTTTTCAATCTTCTTAGTAATAATGCCAGCTTCCATAGTGTCTGTGTCAAACGGAAGTTCCTTGTACCAGTCTGGCAACCGTGTTTCGTCTGTGGGGAAACCAATACTAGTAAAGCCCATTGGGTTTGGCTTTAGTTTACACACAATAGTTTTCATACCGTCCATAATTTCCATACTGTATCGATCACCATTCATTCTGCGCATTCTATTGTAGTTGATAGCTGCTCTAACATGTCCGGGCATATTGCTTTTGCCTTTGTATGTTTCGTCGCCTGTCTTCTTGTCTATTGTAAACTCACTGTTGTAGTAGTGTGTAAGTTTGTTAACACGTTTAGGTGTGCCTTTGGTCCATGCTGGCATATTTCTAAACTCACTACGGAAAGAGATAATGCGCTCGATGATTGCATCCTCTGTTGCACCAGTTAGTGTACTGTACAACAGTTCGCTTAAAAAGTCTTGCATAAATGCCGGTGTATCACTTCGTTTGAGGTCCAAGCCCATTGCTTTTATCTTGCCTGGTTTACCATCTGTATCTTCTCTGTGACCTTCATTGTCATACACTAGGATTGCATAGCGTTTCTTTGTAATATAAATGCCACTAGTTGCACTAACTTCACGAGCGGCTGCAATTATCTCGCCTTGTTCTCTGTTGAGTACATTGTGTGCAGTTGCCATATAATCAGGGAACGTTTCGTTGGCTTGATCGCACACAGTTTCGTAAAGTTCTGTTACTTTATCTTTATCCCATGCAAATTCGCCGCTGTCTATTTGTTCTTTGAATATAGGATACGCACTAAAATACACACTGTCAGTATCACCATATATAATAGCGGACCCGACATGGTCATACTCTCCTGTAAATAGTTCATTTACCTTGGCTCCCATATGTCTAGCAATAGTTCTGCCAGTTAGTGTTGTTGATTGCCCCATGCGTGGATCATTAAATCTACTACCAGGATTAAGTAACGCACCATACAAACTGTTCAAGTTAATCTTTTTAACTAGCTGACGTTTGTCCCAATACGCAGTCTCTTCTGTGTTACCTGCACTTTGATTTTCACGCATATTCTTTTGTAGTACTTTACGTTCAGCATACCAACGCTCTAGCAAGCCAGGAATAATACCTTTCTTAGTTTGATCAAGTATTGTTCCATTACTAGTAAGTACCCAAGGTTGCTCACTTTCAAATATAATTTGATATAGTTCAGCGCCTGTCCCGGACAATTCTTCTCCATTTTCAAAGTCGATGTACAACAATGTCTCATCGTTCTTTTCCATAACTTTTTCATACTCAGGACAAGCGAACTTACCTTCCCATGCTTTTGCAACTTCCCATTTGTGATCTGCTAGCATAGGAACAGTTAATGTGTGTCTAATCTGACCAATGATAGTTTCAGTACTCATATTAAGACTGCGTAGAATACTCGGATACAGACTGTTCAAATCCATACTACCAATCCATTCATGCTTACCCTTTTTAGGTGTAGCAACATATGCGCCAGCCGCTGTACACTGATGCGGATAATGCTTTTGTACTTTGTCATGTAGTTTATCTGGAACAATTAGTCCACGACTGTGTGCTTCGTTGATAATAGCTTGGTCTGTAACAGCTACCGCACCCATAGTTGTTTGCACAAGAACTGTGTTGTCGTGTGCAATAACATTTGCTAGGTCAATAAACTGTAGCTTCTTGTCCATACGCACCAACAAGTCAACGTCTTGTCTAGAGTATGCAATAAACGTTTCAAAGTCATTGTTGTAAAGCTGATCCAATGTGCCTTGATATTCTGTTTTACGCTCTCCGAGTTCATATTCTCCAATGGCATCCAAACTATACGAATGCATTTCGTGATATGTATACTTCTGATACAGTTGCATATAGTCTAAGTGCAGTCTGCCGATAGTATCATATGTTTCCTGTAATTTGCCATACTTCTCATACTCACGACGCTTGGGATACTTGCCCCACAAGCAAAAACGTCTTGTGTGTTCTTTGCCCATAGTCTTAGCAATACGATTCACTAAGTAAGGAATATCAAAGCCTTCGCTGTTCCAGCCACTCATTACATCTGCATCGTCGATCAGTTGTAAGAATGTTTCTAGCATTTCGCTTTCTGTATCGCACAGTATAGTATCATCAAATCTGTCGCATATCTCTTGTGCGTCTGCTTTAGTAAGCGTCTTGGGTTTGTTAACCAAACAAATAGTCTTACCAATCCAATCCAAATGTACACTGATTGCTGTTACTGCATTGAATGGATCTTCCGGCGGCGCAAATCCTAACTCAGAATTAAAGTCAACCTCAATATCGAAAAACGCTTGCTGTAGCTTTGGAGTATCTGCACCCAGATAGTTGTCAGCTAGGCATCTAAACACAGGGTTTACATCGCTTTCAAACAAGCGTTGTCCGCCATACATCTTCTTTTCTTTTTTAAACTGTTTGCCGCTGGTTGTTATTACACGGTTTAGTTTGTCACCAAAGATGCTGTCAAAGCTGCCTCGCTGATCTTTGTAGTAAAATAGATATCGTGCAGGATGATCGACGAACACACGTTTACCGTCTCTGCGTTCTACTACATGAATAATATCTTTGTCTCTATCTATAAGTGCATCTACATACATTAACTAACAAACGCCTTTTCTTGCACAAATGTTCCTTGTGTCTTTTTATTACCTTCACTAAATCCAAGTGAGTTGAAATGATCTTTAAGGTCATTATTAAATGCCATACTTCCACATAACATTATACGCTGTTCTGCAGGATTGTCAATCTTTACAGTTCCGTCCTTCATAAACTTTTGTATACGTCCTTGTAGTTCTGCAGGCTCTTGTGTAACTGTGCTAATATATTCAATAGGCATCTCATTCAAGAAGTCTCGGTAACAGTCCTGTTCAGCATGTAGCCTAGTGGTCCATGTTACCGTAATGTTCTCAAATAAGTCATATGTTTCTGGTTCACGTAGTAAACTGATAAACGGAGCAATGCCGGTACCACTTGCCATCATTACTAGATGTCCGCCTAATTCTAAGTTAGCAAGTATAAGTGTACCGGTTGGTTTCTCACCTACACGAATAGTATCGTCCACTTGAATATGCTGTAGTTTACTTGTCAGTGGGCCATCTTGTACTTTGATACTATAAAACTCTATGTAGTCATCATATGGACCACTAGTAATACTGTATGCTCTACTAGGAGCACCTTCTAGTCCAATCATAACAAACTCCCCCGCAGTAAACCTATAACTGCGAGGGCGTTCTGTTCTAATACGGAATAGTTTATCAGTATAATGTTGTACTTCTACGACCTTTAAGTCGAGCATTAAACATCTCGTCCTGTTGCTTGTAGAATCTCTTCTACTGCATTGAAGCTGTCTTGTACATTTGCAAACTCGTTTTTATATGCAATACGAATTGCTTTGTTAAGTACTGCTGGTTTCATATCCATTTCCTCAGCAATAGCTTTGACTGTATCTTTGAGTCCTTCTCTGAGTGCTTCTACTTCTCCGGTTACTTGGATACCTTCACTCATAAGTGTCTTGAGTTTTTGGATCTCTCTGTCTTGAAATGTTCTAATCGGCATATACTACTCCTTTAATTATATCTTTTTATATTACAATATAATTAGTAGTATGTCAACGCCTAATTCTTGATGTCTTTGATTCTATCACTTAGCTTTTTGTCAAGTTTTGCAATATCTTCGTCGATTTCGTCAATCCAACCTTCAACTACATTGAAAGTGTTTTGTACTGTAGTTTCAAACTCTTCCATTTGTGTTGCAAAGGTATCATTAATACGATTATCGTTACGATCCACATGTGCGCCTAATCCGTCAATACGTTCGTTTGTTTCTAGTACTGCTTCTAGTGTTTTATCACTTAGTTCTTGGATGTCTTTTTTAAGTTGCACCACATCGTTAATTAATGTAACTTCTTTCTCAACTTCAGTCCTTGCTGTAAGTTCTGCCATTTCACCTTCAAGTTGACTAATTGTTTGTGCTTGTTGTGCTGTCCACCATACAAATGCACTTACTTGCATAACGATTGCTATAACAACACCTATGCTAAATTTGTTATTCATTGTTATTTCCTTTCGATCTTTTGAATACGTTGTTCCAATTCATCTATCTTAGCAGTTATTTTAGGATAGCGTTGACGCCAAGCATCTTCCGGTTGTTGTAACCATGTCCAGCCCCAACGCTCTACTAAAAAGTCTACACAACTATCTACTTTAGAATAAAACCAAAGTCCTATACGTGTAGTACTCATATATGCAATGAAAATTGCACCAAACACACTACCAGCAAGTGCAGTGTAAATCCAAAGCCTATCGCTAGCCATGCGTTCGATCATTTCCCACATACTATTCTGCTTTCCAAATAGTCCATGCGCCATATGCAATTGCTGCAATTGCCGCTAATTTGATAAAGCTAGTTGCAAACAATGCAATCAGCCCCATTGCGATCATCACGCCACCGTCCCATGTGGTGCGTTCACTGATACGTTCTTTTACCCAATTCATTTTCTTTTCTCCAATATATCTTTCATCACGTTGGTTGCTGTATGTGTAAAACACCTAGGAGCAACACTGTGAATAATTAGTGCTGGCACCAACAGTTGTAATCTAACTGCGGTTTTTAGTGCCAATGCCATATGCTGTAAACCTGTTTGGCCTACTTCTTCTAAGTGTAGTTTACATTGTTTGCTCAACATTATTCCTTTTCCCCTGTTATGTTAAACTTCAAATTCTCATGATCCGGATATGCTACAACAACTGGTCCTTCTGGACAAGCATAATCAATCCGTGCCAATAGTGTTGCTGGTCCTGGATCAATCATACTTCTGTGTTCTTCTTCAATAGTAAATGTAAATCCAAACTTATCAACTTTATCGTTGGCAGGCCCTGAGAATTTGGTCAAACCTGGAATTGCTCTGTGTACCATAAACTTGCTGTCTTTGACTTCAAGTGTAAATCCTTCAACACTACAATCATCTCTATGTTTTTCTCTAGCAACTACAACATCAAATGTGCCGTCTACAGGAGCATCTGATATTTGGAAATGTTCAGGTGCCCAAGTAAGAATATCTTTGTTTTCAAGTTTATCCCATAGAGTATAACCACCACCTAGCATTGCTAATGTTGCTGTAATTACACCTACGCCTTTGGTTATATTTTCTACGTCAAAACTAAACATTATTTTATTTTATTCCCATAGCTGCAAGTGTAGCTTTGCCTACGATACCGTCTGGTACTAAGCCTCTGCTTTTTTGCCATGCTATTACTGCGGCTTCTGTTCCTGGTCCAAATACACCATCTGCTTTAGCACCCAATGCTTTTTGTACGGCTTTAACAGTTTCGCCTTTGCTGCCTTTTTTAACAGTACTGTGTACAAATGCAGGTGGTTCCCATTTGCCGCCTAATACTTCTAGTGCATGGGCGTAATGCTTTTTACGATCTGCTAACCCAATGGTGCCGCCATTGATACGTTTGGTCATACCTGTAATATCTTGTTTGTCAGCATACCTATTGATGTTGTTTGCTTTCCAAAACCAGCAAGCACTTTCTAGAGCGCCTTTTTTAGTTTTGAGATATGAGATTGCTTGTTCAGCAGTGTAACCTAGTGTTTCACCAAATTTAGTATAGTTGTGTCTACCAGTAAGTTGAATTACACCTCTACCACGAAAGCGCCATCCGTCGCCACTTGCGGTATCTCCGTTATCCATGCGTCCTGCATAAACCACGTTGGCAATTTTTTCTGGCTGTCTGTGATATGCTTGTGCATCTCTACCTGCTCTTACAAAGTACTTGGGGAATACAGCGTTAAGTCCTTTAGCACTGTAGTTCAAGTTTTCTTTAATAACTTTAAAGTTATTACTTTCGTGAGCGCACTGCGCAATAAAGCCAGCAACTCTGTCCACTGTATTGATCTCATAGTATGGAAGTATTTCTTCCATTGCTTCAAACCACTCAGCAAAGTCGCTGTTGCCGTGCAGTAGTTCTTGTACTTGATCTTCTGTGAATTCAAATTCAAATGTACTCATCTTGAATACTCCCTTTTATATACGTATTTATTTGTTTGTGCGAATTTCTTCTAATAACTTATGTATAATTACGAGGTGTGTTAGCATAGTATCTGTTTGTTCGCTTGTTTGATTATTATGTTTCCACAATGTAACTATTCTTCCCACTGCCCAGTGCCACCATAATACTGCACAAGTAAACATTGTAGCAACTGACACACACATAGCCATTCTAAATACAGTATCGCCGCCGATTAGCCACGCAATTATAATTTTTCCTAGTAATAATATCGGAATTACTCTAGCGGCAAACAGCCATTTACTTGCTCCACGATATGTTTTATCAGCTTCGTTCATTTTATCCAAGCTCCTACTCTGCCGTGAAGATCAGGATCTTCTACATATGTATATCCTAAAGGCGGAGTAGTATTATCGCCTTTCCATACTGGTATGTACTCTTGCCTATTACCCGGAAAGTCTGGATTGCCTCTGAGGTGTACTTCTATTAGTTTACCTCCGATATATTCGCAGTTCATGCTTCTATACTTAATCTTTATAGGTGATAAAAAACTAGGCATTACAATTTTAGTGTTTACTCTTGTCCATTTGTCCCAATGGGTAAAAGTGCTTTCGCTTTTAAAACCTTGTACTGCTAGTACTTGCTTTCCATAGTCGTAGTCTACGCTAATATGATCACCTTCCAGCCATTCGCACCAAAAGTGTCCAGGTGGTAGATGACAGGTATCCTCTTCTAACCATACTCGTTGTGCGCCTAAACCCAATCCCAATGCGTTAACACACGGACGGACAATATACCATCCAGGCACAGGTACATCCAGTCCCACTGGACCGCATACATAACCAAGATATCTTGAAATAATTAGTTTGTCTAGTACCCATAAATCTTGGGGATCAGTATTCATCCATACCAAGTCTTCTGTGTCTACCATATTGGCTGTTCGCACCCGCTATCTTGCCATGGCCATATTTTAGAATCATCTTCTACTAGATTTTTAGTTGTACAATCGCAGTGTCCGCATACATCATTTACACATTCAGGACAAGTTACTTTGTCACAATGACAAGCATGTCCACATTTTGTACAGGTTTTTGTATGCACTGTTATTTCCCTTTGGTATTGCTTACGTTTTTAGCTTTGCCTTTGCGATTCTTATTAGGGTCTTGTCTACGTTTCTTACTAACTGCGGCGCCAATTGCTTTTTTGCCGCCTTTTGCTCTTAAACTTGCAGCTTTACTTTTACTTAAACACTTGGGCTTTGCTTTGCTCTTTGTGTCTCCACATTTACCAACACGTTCGCCTTTTGTATTGTAAGCATCCCAACCGCCGCCGCCAGCTCCGCCTTTTTTACCTTTACCAAACCAAGCTCGTAGGTCTTCTGAAATCTCTTCAATTAACATCAGTCTTTACTTTTGCCCCAATTTGAAGCACCAACTTTGCGACACTTCACTAGCGCACCACTGGCATATGCACTTGGCCATACTTTATAACGTGATTTGACTTTGTGATAGCAAGCATCTTTTTCACCAGCAGCTTCGTCAAATTCAGCTTCTGTTAAAGATGTTGTTTTGATATCTGATAGTCTCATTTCATTGCTCCGTAAATAATATCCATTACTCGTAGAAATCCTGCTTTAGTTTTAATCATTTCAGATACTTTAGCTTGATTAGTTTCTTTCATTTTATCAAACGCTTTTACAAAAATATTAGCTGTAGTCATATCTACGTTCATAGTACCGTCGTCGAACTTAATTGGCATCATACTCTTGTTAGATACAATTTTTCTCAGCTTGTCAACGTTCTCTTTTGCTAGAATACTATTGTCTAGTACGTTCTGTGCTGCTATACTTTCGTAATATTCGTTTGCCATTTCCGGCATATCTTCATCTAGTTCTACAGATTCATCTTGACGTTTTGCTAGAACATTCTTTTCAATCCACTGCACTGCATTAAAGTGCATATCGTCAAAATCATCACTGTTATGTCCACTCTCAAAATCCAAGTTTTCAATTACTGATAGAAATTCTTTGATTGCTTTTGTACTATACTTATCCCAATCTACTTTTGGCAGATTTGCATAGTCATAGTTAATACCAAGTGGCGGATCTTCGTCCATAATAGTTTGTGATGCATATGGATCTTCTTCATTTATACCTTCACTTGCTACTGCCTGCTGTACCGCTTTGTTAATGTTATTGCGCATTTGTAAATTTGCTGGACGGGCCCGCGGACGTGGACTTGACGTTGGAGCTAGTTTTTTAGGACGGGCTTTTGGGCGTACAATTGTTTCGGGATAATCCGGTGTTAGTCCTTGGTTCTCAGGGTGACTTGGTTGGTCTCTGTGGCCTGCTCTAGGATTAAATTCAAATTCGCTCAGTGCATTATCAAATACCCTGGACATAAGATTTTCTAATGTGCGAGACTCTTTGGTTCCCATAACACGTTTACCAAGATCAGTTAGTGTGCCATCTTTGTTGTACATTTTAGCAACCAGTTTTTTCTCTTCTGGACTAAGTGTTTCTTCAACTTCGTCACGTTCATCTTTCATACCACTATAATCTTTGTCATAGTTTTGGAATTCATCATATGACATATACATATCAGTATCGGGGTCGTAATAACTACCTTCTTTTGGATCGTAGTATACTACTTTACCACTTAGCGTAGTAAAGGGACCTTCTAAGCCACTGCGTTCGGTGTACTTTGGATCCATCGGTGGCATAATTTTATAGCCTTCTTGAAGATTTTTCATATTATTTTTCCCATTGGTGTTTTCGCCAAAACTTTTATATCTTGATAGATTCATCGGATCTGGCATAGTTAGCGGAGTAAACGGATGTAATTTAAGATTTCTCTTTTGGGCAGGTTTGTCTACGCCTCGTCGGCTACGTATTGCTTTATTAGCTTTTTTATCAGCTTGTTTTTTCGTCATTATTTCCGATTGTGCTTGTGTTTTTTGTTGCTTTTTCGACAACTTAGGCAATACAACAGGAGTTAAATCTTGTTGCTGTTGTTGCTGTTGCTGTTGTTGCTGATCTTGTTGCTGTTGTTGCTGTTGCTGATCTTGTTGCTGTTGTTGCTGTTGCTGATCTTGTTGCTGTTGTTGTTGTTGCTGTTCGGCATCTCTTTGCGCTTGTTCAGCATCTCTTTGAGCTTGCGCATCTTTAGCTTGTTGTTGTGCATCTAAATCTGCTTGTTTTTTAGCTTGAATTGCTGCATCTCTATCTGCATCAGATTGTGCTTTTGCAAGTGCAATAAGTTTATCATCACTAGCTTGGTTTTGTTTACTAGTTTTTGCATCTTTTGCCGCATCTGAGAATGCTTTTGCAAGTGCAATAAGTTTTGCATCACTTGCTGTATTTTGTGCATCTGCTTTAGTAACGGCTTGCTGATCTGCTATTTCCTTACCACGTGCAATAAGTTTTGCATCACTTGCTGTATTTTGTGCATCTGCTTTAGTAACGGCTTGCTGATCTGCGATCCGTTTACCCTGTGCAATAAGTTTTGCATCACTTGCTGTATTTTGTGCATCTGTTTTAGCTTGTGCATCTGCTTTTATTTTATCTGCTTTTTGTTGAGCAATTCTTGCATTTGCTGCTGCTTGTGCAGTATCTTTGCGCATTGCAGCACGTTCAGCACTTTGAGCGGCCGTAGGAGGAGTTCCTCTGCCGCCTTGTTGTGCTGGATCTGTTGCAACTGGCTCTGGCGTTAAATCTGGTGTTACTTGGTCTTGTGCTTTTTTAATAGAAGCATCTGTGTTTGCCGGAGCATCTGGAGCTGTTGTATCTATATTGTCAGCAGAATCCATGTCAGGTGTTTTTAGTCGGTCAGGAATAGTTTGATCTATTGTACTATCCTGCCATTTCTTCGTCAATTCTTTGTGATTTTTGTGACCTGTACTGCCACGACTACCGTCTGGTTTAATAGGAACCCACATTGCACCTGCAAATGTGTAGTCTTGTCCGTTTAACTCTACACTCGTCCCTTTGGGTGGTTTTCCGTTTCTAGTTACATCAGTTGGTGCAGTTTGTGTTTTGGAATCATTTTGCAGTGTTTTCTTCACTGCTCTTGGATCTTGTACATAACTATCAATACCGCCCGGTAATACATCGTTTGTAATACCTGGAAAACTTTTCTCAGATTTTTTAAGCATTGCTGCAACAGATATTGGATCCATATCTCCGTTTGCAATTGCTATCTTATGCAAGTAAGTAACATGCGCTTTTGACGTAGTTTCGCCTGGAGTTAAAACTACAGGGGCAACAACTTTCTTTTTATCGTCGTTGATTAAATCATCTGGTGTGATAGGAGATGTATCAGTGTCAACATCTACAGCATCGTCGGCACCCTGAGGAGAGGCTAGTCCGCTAGCAGGAGTAGTATCTACGTCTGAGTCATCTGTTGGTTGGGCAGGTGCTGTTGTGTCTACATCTGAGTCATCTGTTGGTTGGGCAGGTGCTGTTGTGTCTACAGTATCTACGCCAGATGTTTTGGGTTTAGCAATAAATGCTCTACGAACAAAATTAGTTACAGCTGATGAAGGTTTACTGTATATTACAACACCATTCGGATTATGTGTATCGCCGTATTGTGTATCCCAATACGTTTGTGCCTTTTTAATTTGATCTATAGTTGTTTGCGCCATACTAGTCGAAGCTCTGGCACCTGTAAAGTTGTATGGATCTCCTTCCATATCTTCACTTGGCCTTGGTCCAAATTCTGATCTCGCAGCCTCTTCGCCATTGCGTTGAGCTTCGGCATCCCAGTCTTTTTGATCTGCTTCTAACTCTCGTCTAGCGGCAGTCATTGCAATATTATTGTCAATTAGTGCTTGCAGGCGCTGCATTTCTCGCTGATCATCTGGAGACAGTGTTGGTCGTGGATCAGTGTTATCGAGTAAGTTGGCGATATCATCAGGAACATCGTCTTGATTACGTCTACTATTAAACATTATCTGATCTCTAGTCCACGTTTGATTGCCTCGTTCTTTGTCACCAACAAATGTTACAGATCCATTTTTAATATATTCTTGGCGTTGTCTGCGGTTTAAATCACTCCATACTGGAGCTTCTAAGTTACTTCTGCCTTGTATTCTAAAATCTAGTTTACGGACTTCTTCTAGATTAGCCATAACCTTGTTGATCTTACCTTTGGATTCTAGTCCTAGTAAGGCTGCAACTCTTCTTATATCTTCTTCACTGTCTAGTATTACGACTGCTTTATTTTCTCTTGGATCGATATCAATATTATTAAATTTATCTATCAGTTCTAAGTCTCTAGAATTTTCTTCTAGTTGGCGCTTGGTGTATCTTTTACCATCTATTACTACACCTTTGCTGCGTCGAGCGTTGACTTGTCTTTGCTGGGCTGTAGTAAGATCTTCCATAGTTACGAGACCGTTGCGTTCTCTAACTAGTTCGCCTAATCTCAATTTACCGTTATTATCGGTGACATATGTTCTTAGCGCATTAGCATCCATGCTCATGACATCAATAAGTGCTTCGGGATCTTTACTTCCACCGGCAAAGAATTGTCTAAGTCTTGCTCTTGCAGCTCTTTGTGCTTGATTACCTTTGCCTATCACACTTGCGCCAGTGCCTACCATTGTAGCAGTATTACCAGCGATCCAGCCGTTCCATCCAGCGTTAATAACACCGTCTTCTACTTGAACAATTTTACCAGCCTTATTACGTATAGCCATATTTGTTACAAGTTGCTCGCCCATTTCGCCAATTGCTTCTGATGCAGGTGATATAATAGCTTTGCCTAGCGCATTACCTAAGAATTTTTTCCTAATAGGGCCGCCGTATGCAACTTTGTTTTGTATTGTATCTGCAACGCCGCCGGTAGCTGCAACTGCATAAAAGCCTCTATTAATAGCACCGTGTGTTAATTGTTCTCTTGCTAATATTGACGCAGACTCTGCCACATCTGCAGGACTCATATCTGGATTATCTTTTATTATTTGTTGTGTTGCGGCATTGAGCATAACTTGATATTGTGGTGTTTCTTGTAGTACGCCTCTGTCATATGCTGCATCAATAGTCTTTTGTATTTCACTAGCTGCTGCGCCGCCTGCTTCAAATGCATTTAGTACGCCGCCTGCAACAAGTCCAGCTGTGCCGCCTGACGCTATCATTAGACCTAAGTCTAAAATTTCACTAGGAAGTTCACTTGCCATGATGCCTAATGCGCCTTCCCATCCTCCCGGAACACCGCCTAGGAATAGACCAGCAACATCGCTGAAGCTGTTAACTGCACCACTAGTCCATTCCACGTTGTCTTGAAAGGCCTGATCTGTGTTGTTTGTAAACCAGTTAGCTGCATCGTCGAGTATAAATTCGTCGTATACTCTTTCACCTTTATCGTTAACTGTGCTAGAGGCCATTGTCTTTTTAAGTATTTTATTATTTCCGAAAGTATTTACATTGCCAGCTGTGCCTACATATGTCACCAAAGATAATGTATCGTCTAATACTTTAGCGCCGCCTTTGGTCATTGCACTAGCAGTCTCAAAAGCGCCTGCGGCAATTGCCCAGCCTAGGTCTTCTAAAACACCATTTTCGTTGTATGGCTTCATTGTGTTAGTTTCACTATCCCACAACAAACCCGGTACTCTGCCGCCATTTACCCATTCATTGTGAGCTTGTGCATATGCCGGAGTTACCATTCCTTCTTCTGTTCCCACCTCCATTTCAACTCTGTCATACCATCCTTCAGGTTGAATCATTGTGCCGTTGGGACCTTCTATACTAGGAGGTATTTGCCCAGCCATTTGATAAATCTCTGCAGGAGATATTAAAATTGTAGGAGAAGAATTAACTTCTGTATCTTCTTTTAATACAGTTTTGTTTTGGGAAGGACTGGTTAGTTCCGTCAGACGCATTATTACATTCCTTCGTCTGGCATATCGTCAACAACCACTGGCGGCTGCTCTGGATAATTATTCACTGCCACATATTCCATATAATGCTTAACTGCACTTAGATAGTCGTTTGCTTTTGTAATTTTAGCTTGCACCCAAGGTTCTAAGTTATCGGTGTCACCGATCATGCCGTGTAACTCGATACAATACTTACTCATCTGGTATAATTGGCTTTTGGCCATCCAACCATCTTCGTCTGTACTGTCTAATACACCTTCCATAATTTCACTGGTGTAAACTACTGGATCTGTGCCTTCTGTTAGTTCAGGCATATGTTTTTTCTTCCAAAGTTTAGCTAAGTCAATGTCTTCAAACACTTTACGTTCTACGCCATTAACATCTAATACTTTGTACTGGTTGCCTTCTTTAACCAACTGTGGCTTGGCAACTACTTTTGTTGTGTTTATTTTATCTAATCTCATGGGGTTCTCCGGATTACCTTATTTGATACTTCATCGTTGAGTGGTTGCTCGTCAGCATCCATTTTTTTACTAGCAAAGATCGAATCTTTGCGCCTTTTCATTTTACCCATCGGCTTTGCATGTGTAGCGAAACTACCTGCCCCAAAGCCTCCGGCACTTACGGTTTCTGATATGATGTCATGTACCTTCATACACTTATTTATGTTATTTTGAAAGTGATAAGTATCTTTATAAAAACGGATTAATAATGAAGATAGCAATAATGTTAACTGGTCTTATCATTGATAAAACCGACACACTCCCATATATTAAAGAAATGTTTGATGGCTTTGCAGAAAGAAATAATCTAGAAATAGATTACTACTGTCACTTTTGGAGCTCTGAAGGATTATATCCTTATAGGATAGATTATCACAAAACACGTATGACGGTTCCTTGGGAAAATAAAGGTAGTACTGATCTTGCCCACAGTATATTTCAGCCAGTTGAAAGTAAGACCAACGAGTTTAGAAATTTGTATTGGAATGTAGTAGATTATTACGATCATATTGCAAACACTGAATGGAAAGTTGAAGGTTCACGTATAGTAAAAAACTTTATTGTAAACAAAGAACTGCATCCTAATTTTTTCTTAGACAATTTTGAAAAGTCTACCAGTGTTTTTGATCAGTGGTGGGATTGGCACATGTGGTATTGTAAATATGTTCATGTGGTTAGTCAAGCATATACTGTATATCAATGCAACGAAATGATAGTAAATTCCGGCATTGATTATGATTGTATATTAAAGTGGCGGTATGATGTCGTCGCAGATTTGATCTCCAATAATGATAAAATGATGTCAGCAATCCAACATTGTGTTGATTCTCCTAGTTTTTATACAGAGTTAGCATGGGAAGGATTAGAATGGCAGGAGGATTTACCATATGACATTAATACAGCATCACATGATAAATTAATCAGTTTACACGATGGATGGTGGTTATGCAGCAAGAATGTAATCACCGAACAGTTCTGGCATGTGTATGTGCATGATATAAAACATCCCCCTGGCGGTCAACATACTCATTTTCATAAAGCAATAAGATCATTTGAAGTTCCTATATATTTTACTGATAGAATACAAACTAACATTATAAGATTTCCTGACACATTACCTAAAAATTATAATCAGAGACCCTGGGATCATTACGAACATTTATACAATAGAAATTTTATGAAACAAACAACCAGTCACGCTAAACAAGTCTTAGAAGCAAACGAAAAACACAATCTGTATCATACCATTGGCAGTTTTAACTTTTAATAGGATTTTCTACTTCAAATTTGGTATGCTGTTGACTTATATAATCGAAGTTCAAATCCTCTAGCTTTTCAGGATACCTAATTAATTTACAGTCAAAAGGCATCGGCCATGTAACACTAAAACTTAACATATTTGTTCTGCTATGCATTGCCATTTTATTCCATATCCAATGCGGATGATGTTTAAACTCACTTACTTCTAATTCGTACCATAGTTGTTTGTGATCAGTGGCAATTGCAAAGCATGCTTCTTCTAAATTACTGTTAAATTGATGCCAAACTTTAGGTTTGCTAATAAAAGCAAAGTCGCTAAACAACGGTATACCACGTTCTATGTACAGCCACGGAACAAACATTTTATCATCAAATATTGGATTTCTGTATATGTTTGAAAACGCACTTTTCCAGTGTGATATATCCATGTTATTAAATGCAACATCACTTCTTGTGCGTATAACAATATCATAATTGTCCAGTGATCCTAGCATTTTGTTAGCTTTGTAGCTACAAAAAAACTGTCCCCATATATTTTTTGAATAGTTACTTATGTAATTCTTATCTACGTCAAATAGGTGCAAGTCTCGGAATTTTTTAGGAACATGTTTCCAATCATTCAGTTCATTATTCCTTGCTTGAACATGACTAATAAAATTGTTAATGTTCTTTTCATATTCTTGTACGTGATAACGAACTGGATTATATGTATTTTCAATTCGACTTCGTAAATCGGAAGTGCCGTCATCCCAAAAATAGCAGAAATAATCTACTTCTAATCCGCATCCTTTTGGAAATACATAATTTTTAAACCAGTGAGCACCTTGTTCGAGTTGACGAGGTTGTCCTGTTATTACAATTGCTATCTTCATCTTAACCTATATGTTTTCATGTAGTATATAGCGAATTTAAATAATTGTCAATTATTTCTTTTTGCCAGATTTCATATTGGCGCACCAATGTAGCATCTTAGCCTTCTCACCGCTTGCCTTTTTAGCTTTAGCTCTTAGTTCTGTTACACTACCATTACAACTAGCACCACTACGTTTTACACGCCCTGGTCTGCTTTTGCCTTTTTTCTTACCGTCAGCAAAATTTTCAGCTACATCTGTTTTATCAAAAGCACGTTGCTGTAGTCTTTGCCACCATGACGTATCTTGCTGTTTAGATGCCGCGGGTTTCTTTACAGGTTTTTTATCTGTAGGTTTATTTTGCCCGCCCCAGTTAATCTGTTGTGCTAAACTACCTTGTGTATTTTCAACAGGAAATTGTTTATTTGAGGTACTAAAGTTTTTCTTACGCATTACAGTTTTAGCAATTAACTCTAGTTCTTCACCATTCCAACGTAGTGCAAACGGAATGTTAATATCACTCTCTAGGTCTTTCATTACTGCTTCGGTGTCTGGTCCCATTTGCGCAATAGGTTTACCCCAACGTTTGTACTCTTTAGCAAATAGTTTGCCCAACTCTTGTATAGTAATTGGTTCACCGTTACGCTCGTCATTGGCACGATCTAAGAAGTGACGGGTAAACTCTACGTCGATACCAATACGTCCAAACACGTTGTCAACTGCTTTTTCTAATGCGTTTAGTTGTGGCTGTGTTACATCTTCATCCAGTGCGTCCCAATACTCATCATCACGAGGTACTGGTTTAGGATTAGTTAGTTTAAAAAATGCTGTACTTCGGTCTTGAGTGGTACTTTGTTCTAACTTCCATCCTAGTTGGCTGGCAAGTTTTTTAGCAAATCTAGTATACAGTTTTGCTCTACCGTCACTGGCATGTTCACCTTT
>Ga0209534_10001861_pt1 | contig 21715 bp, 30 predicted proteins | sample COG_07_FD_184751 | JGI IMG/M metagenome (GOLD analysis project Ga0209534, IMG submission 184751) | Pelagic Microbial community sample from North Sea - COGITO 998_met_07 (SPAdes) (version 2) | ecosystem: Environmental > Aquatic > Marine > Neritic zone/Coastal water | place: Helgoland, sampling...
TAGGTGATGCGGGGCATTCCTTCCAGCGAGAGAAGGATGAGGGGCTAAGAGTCGCGTGAGCCATTGGAAACGTATGAGCTGTTTTCTAATGTTTTGATTTCTGCTATATCGTATAGAACCTTACCACCAATCTTGTAGTAGTTAGGCCCTTCATCTTTACCACGCCAGTTCTCTAGCGTTCTTGGGCTTTTACCCCACCTCTTAGCTAGTTCTTGCGTGTCGATAAATACTTTATCCGCGTTAGAATTTGTCTCTGTCATTTCCTTATTTCTCCCTTTTTGTATCTGAATGTTGTTAAATTTACACTAAAGATGTAAGCTATGCAAATATATTTATAAAAAAAGGAGAAGTAAATATGAGTATAGATAATGCAACCCCAGAAGAATGGGATCAGGAGATAGATAGATTGGCTATAAATAACCAAATCGGCGGCGATCATTACAAGGGTAATGCCATCCAGCCAATTGAATATATTTATTCCAATAAGTTAACTTGGTCTATGGGTAACGTCATTAAACTTGTAACCAGAGACAAGGTGAACAAGGTTGAGGACTTACTTAAAGCCAAGCACTATATCGACCTGGAACTACAAATTGTTCATGGAGTTGACGGAGAGGGTAACAAATTGGGCCGCTATACCAAGGAGGTAAAGGTCTAGGAGTAATAATGAACTTACTTGATTTTGATGACCCAGTCGCAAATGAAAGAAGCAACAACAGTGCTGTTTATATTAATAAATACATTGCTCGTTCTTTAATTAATTTTGCGAAGTCAAACAAGAAAGATCCTCAAGCTCTGGCAGAGTATTTCCTTTCATTAGGAATTAACTCTGTCAGACATGACAAGGATCAGAAAGTTGTGTTTGACATAGAAAGTCTTTAACTAAGACCTTCTAAAATTTCCAAGACATTCTTGACGGCATCGTTGTGCTTCATATGCTCGTCTACGATAGTTAGTTGAGATTGATTTAAAGGCAGGGAGAACACCACGTTGCGGTGCTTCACAGATACAAAGGCAAACAAATCTATCTCGTTGTTCTTGTATTTCCTGTGCTTGACCCCTTGGCCTTTGCGCATATCAAACCGCCAATTACCACGACATTCTTCTATCTCAGATTGTGTCTTCACCTGGCATCGGTAAAGTTTAAGGTTGTGTTCAAAGACGATATCAGCAGATGCGTTGTGTGGTACGACTGCTACTGTGTCGCACACTTGAGATAGGATTGCAGCTGTGAGGTATTCACCAAAACGACCAACGCGTTCTGTTGCTAGGGGCATAACTATTTATAAAAGCTCTTTAGGTATTTCACTTGCTTGTACATATTCTGTTCTTTGTTCTAATCTACCTTTAATCATTTCAGAATAGTCTTTTGCTATTTTTTTTCTTTGCTCTGGAGTTAAATTTTTATCTTTTAAAGCCTGTGTTCTTCTTGCTTTAATTTGCTGTATCTCATAATCCATAGATTTTATATTTTGTAATCTACTTTTTTGTGGATCTATGGAATAAATGTTTACACCAAATAACCTCATTAAGGCTTGAGTTTTTGTAATTTTTGGATCTCCAAATTTGTTTACATCTTTTTTTATTGCTTCTAATAATTTTCCTCTAAATCCAATATCAGTTGTCCATGTTGGAGCTGCCATTCTATAAAGATAATTTAATTTATCTTGTATTTGTTTTGATGGCAGATCTGCATCGTTAGATATTTCCCTTTGAGTGAATGGATCTATGTTTGTTGTCCATGCAGTAATTGCTTGGGGTATTGGGCCGCCTAATGCTCCAGTCTGTCTAAGAGATTCGCTAATTTCTCCGTCTGCTGCATCTGTAATTATTCCTGTAAACATACTCCAAGGAAGGAAATAGCTAAAATCAAATACTTGCCATTTATCATTCTCATCTTTGTATGGAAGTATAAAGGCAGATGATTTATCTCTGATAAATTTTGGCATTGTTTGTTTTAAATTATCGACATCTTCAATAGTTACATCTTTTATGGATGCAATATAAGCTGCTGCTGCAGTCGGTATTGCCAAATATTTTACCCATTTTTCTGGATATCGAATTGCAGACTCTAATAGATTTGGTAAGACCTTGTAATAATAAGTAATGAATGGAATGCCTAGTGCATGTCTTCTCATATCTTTTACTGATGCTGGCACTAAAGAATAATCAAATAATGTTTTTTGTGCTTCGAGAGCAGCATTTGCTTCGTCAACCCCCCTTTCCATTTCATCAATAATTTTTGACACTTTGCCGATTATTTCTATTTTTTGATAAACGTCACCAGCATAATCTCCAACCATACTTGCAACATATTTGCCTTGCTCAAAAACATCTTTTTCTTTTTTTGCTTTTAATCTTCTATATAGTTTGTTTAGATCAACCATTTCTTGTTTTGAGAAGGTTGAATCTATGATTCCATATTTTTTTGCTACTTGAGTATATGGGCCATTTTTGCTCATATCTTTTGCAGCTTGAGTTATTCTCACTGGAACTTTTGCTGCTGGCACTCCAGATAGATCTACTAAAATTACATTAGAAAAAGCATTACGAAACTGCGAAGGTGGATTTAGCGCTACCTTAGAAAACTTAAACCATTTAGTAAGTTTTGAAATCCAACCAGGCTCTCCAAACATTTTTCTAAACCAATTGTCAGATACATTTCCAGCATATAAAAGATCATCATAAATTTCTTTTCTGACATATGCTCCTTTTAAAACCCCATATTGTTTACCACTTGGCATTTGTTTATAAAGAGAAAGATCTTCTTTTTTTATATTGGCATTTGCTTGCTCAATCAAATCATCAAACCCTTTGACAATTTGTTTATCTTTGTTGGGCCGAAGATTTCCTGTTATTTCATCGGCAACCCTATCTCTTTCTTGTTTCAGCCAAACTGGGCTTACTTTTTTGCCTTGAAACTCTACCAAGCCAGATTGTAATGTCCATTTAGGATTGTTAAATACTTTTTCAAACATTTGATATTGAACAATATCAGTCATTGGATCTTCTATTGCTCTTGCGCCTTGTTGTGATATGTCTGTAACCTCACCCAAAAATTCTATAGTCTCATCGCTCATATCTTTTCTTGCTTTGGTGTAACCCATGGCAGATTTTTTATCCAAGTATTTTAAATATACTCTAGGTAAATAAGATCCTTTGTTTGCTTCAACTGTTTCTTTTTCTAATATTCCAGATCTGACCAAGGAATCACCAATATAATCTATTCCTCTTCTGAGTTCTTTTGCCTTTTCTTGAAGTTCTTTGTTTTTAATAACATTTATATCTGCTTCTTTTATTAAATATTTTCTAGCGGCAAAATTGTCTTCAGGAGATAGCTCGGAAAAAGTATCAAATACTTTTTTGGTTAAATCTTTTACTCTTGTTAATTTTCCGCCAGTCAACCCCCTTAAAGTTAAGTATTCTTTTTGTTCTGGAAGAGTTTTTAATGGCGAGAATCTTACAAATGGTTTCTTTATTGAATCTATAATATTTGTTGCTTTTTGTTGATATGTTTCGCCAAGCAATCCAGGTCTGGGTTGATATGGTTGCAACTCTATATCTGGCAAGGGTTGTGTTATTTCTTCTAGCTCTTGTTTTAAAGCGGGCTTTGTTCTTGTACTTGGAGAAACCAAAGTTTCTTTTTCTTGGGTTATTTCTTTTTGTATAATTGGATCAACCTCTTGAGTTATCTCTTTGGTCGTTATTCTTGGATCTTCAATGCTTGGTTGTTCCCTGGTTATAACATCATCTAATTTATTTTTAGCCGCTCTATATCCAGAAATACCACCAACTGTTCCGCCCAATGCTCCACCCAGTGTTGCTCCTAATGCTGCTGATTTTAAAGATTGTATTGGGTCAAAGCTATCTTGTTGACCAGCCTGTATTCTAGCCGATTGTCTTAAAGCGTTATCTGCAACTGTATATATAGTACCCTCATAAACACCAGCTTTAGCTCCAGACTTGATACCAGCTTTTGTTGCTTCTTTTACACCAGCCTTTATACCCTGTTTAATTGCTTGTCCACCAACTGCTCCGCCTATCAAAATGGTTGGATCTGTTGCAACGCCTTTAATAAATCTTCCAGTACCAGCTAAACTAATCTTTTTTTCGTCATACATATCCATTAAATTAACAAAAGCATTTTTTTGTTCGTCACTTGCTTGTGTTAATTGGGCTGTTTCCCATCCCATTTTAGGAAGGTTATAATTAAACCAGCCCATATAATCTAAAGCATATTTAGCATAGTCATCATCAGATGTTAAACCTTTTGCTTCTGCGCCTTCGTTTAATTGATAGACTTGTTTAGCAGATTCAATCCATTGTGGATCTTTTGATAAAGTTTCTTCTGTGTATTTATATTCTTTTGGAGCTGCGCCTGTTATCTCTGCTAGATTTCTTTGCTCGTTTATTTCATCTTGTATTTCTTGGTCAGATTTACCAAAAGGAGTAATGCCAAAATCCAAAGCTCTGTCTGTTAAAGACACTTCTTGCTTTGGTTGCGATGAGTAATACTCAGAAAAGATTTTTTTTATTTCATCTTCTGTTGGAGCAGTATTACCTGTAAGTTTAAGTGACTTACCTTGTTCGTCTGTTATTTTATATGAAGGCATATTAGCCCCGTTAAATTTCTTCTACTTGAAAACCACCTACAGTCATAACTTTTTTATCATCTATTATGTCTTCTGTTTTAGGCATTGAGAATTGTTTAAAAATATTTTTTAAATTATCTAATTGATCTTGTATTTCTTGTGAAGTATAAAGCTCCAAAGTATTTGGGTTAACTGTTTTTGCTAAAGAGGCAGCGGTATCTCTTAGAGTTTGCTGCTCAGTTTTTCCATCTTTAATACCAGCGAAAACTGTTCTTGCTAAAGTTACATCTTCAGGAGAGCCCGTTTCTATAATTTTTTGCAAAGAAGCATAATTTTGTGCAGCAGCCGTGGGTCTTTCTGTTATAGGCTGTTGAGATTTAAATATTTCGCCAGCAATAGTATCAATTCTTTCAGATCCAACCGCTACCATTAAGTCTCTCATAGAACCTTCTGGAGTTTTTGCTAACAACTCCTTGAACCTTTTATCTCTTTCCTCTTTCTTCTTCTTGCCTTCTTGCATATTTTGCAATGCCAAGGTGTTTTGCACAAAGTTTTTATCGCCTTTTAATGCGCCACCCAATGCGTAAAGCATCATGGCTAACTTTTGGCTTTTAGCGTCTTTGGCTTCAGAGCCAACTGGTGGCATACCAATAGGTGATTGTAGAGGTTGCATTCCACCAGGCTGACCACCGCCTTGATTAAACGCTTGTAAAATTTTACCAAAATCCGCCATTATAAAACTCCGTAATTAACTTTGTAGTAGCCGTTCTCATCTTCTATGACTGCTTCAGGCATATACTTTTTCACTTCTTGCGCAAGAACACCGATGGTTGGAGTGTTGACTCCAAGCTCTTTGGCTTTATCGTTCCAATCCCAAGTGTATAAGTTGTGTCCATTTTCAGATTTACCAATTGGTTTAATGTTTTCTTTTAATCTTTCATCTGATAGAAAGTACATACCAGCTAACTGTGCAGCAGTACCTAAGATATCGCCAGTTCCAGTTTCTTTTTGCGTAGACTGACTAACTAAAGGCGTACCCATCCCAGCTTGTAATAAACCAAGTTGTTGAGGCCCATAAGCCAAAGCTCTTTGGAATTCTTGATAAGGCACTTGTAGACCTTGTTGTTGTAGTTGTTGTTGTTGTTGACCAATCTGACCAAGCTGTCCAAGTCTTGCCATTTGCTCCGCGCCCACGCCCCCAAGCAATCCTGCTTGTTGTTGTCTTGCGCGTAGCTCAAACTCTGGGGCAAACTGCGCCATTTGTTGTTGTCTGGCGATGTCTGACTCGGCAGCTCTTTGTGCTTGCTCAAAACCAGCTTGCCTTAAACCAGCAGCAGTTCTAGCTTGCTGTTCAATGTAAGGTCTTTGTGATTCAGATTCTAGTAAAGTGGCACGAGATCCACCGAACGCACCTGCGCCTATTGCGCTTGATTGTGCTTGCCCTCTTGCTAAATCAGCTTGTCTTTGTATGTCAGCCATAGACTGATCGATAACTTGCTGAGTATAAGGTGATTGATATGCACCAATATCAGCTCCTAGTAATGAGCCAACTTGACCGATTTGCGGAGCTTCTTGTTGTGCTAATCCTTGTAGACCTGTGAGTGGGTCATACTGCATACCAGTTTCAAATAAACCACGAGTGGCTTGAAACTGTTGTAATTGATCTGGGTTAAATCCAGCAACTCTAGGGCCTGTATATGGAACGAATGGTTGTTGTGATGCAACCTTAGCAGCTTGGAAAAGTTCTTCCTGCTGCCTTTGTTGATATTCTGGAATTGTTGCTGTTGATGTTGTTGCGCCTTTACTCATAATTCTTTACTTATTAAATGTTCTGATTTAAAGCCTAAGTGGCTTATTTTTTTTAACCATCCTTTTCTGCCACCGCCATATAATCTTTTACATCCAGCAGCTTTAGCAAATGCTTCTAAAGATGGCAACATATTCTCTAACTCCTTGTAATCACCACCACAAAACAGCAAGTTCATCGCTGTGTTCTGGGGGAATACCACGAATTCAGTTATCATAGCCGCCTTCTTGGCTGGCCATAAATGGAATATTCCATGTCTTATTTTATCTTCTATATCGTCTATTGTATAGGAATCTTGATGTTTGATAGCTTTTGCTATATATGATTTACACCTATCCCATTGAATTTCCCAGTCTTCTGGTTCTTTCTTAATAGGTGTGACTTTATTAATCGCCTTTTCCATACTCAACAATACTCGCATAAACAGTTAAATTACCAGCACGATTAGCTTGTACCTTTAAGATATCGCCTTGATGGATAATAATACTTTTACTTAATAGCTCTTCGGTGCTGTAAGCTCCAATCGTAAACTCTTTAAACAGGTTATACACTGTCGCTTCATGCGTAACAGTCACAGTAATGTCTGTTGCATTATTGTCATGGTCACATACCAAGATAGACTGAACAATAGAAAAATCATAGTCACCACCGCTAGGTGATGTGTAGAGTGTAATTAAATCTGTGGTTGTAAGTATCTCGTGAGCTGTTTCTGCCCTTTGGATGTATTGTCTTTGTGAGGATAAATCCATTATCTTTTACCCCTTTGTTTAATATCCAGGCGAATATTACCTACTTGGAAATCTTGTGTGGTGCTGCCTGTCACAGTCATTTGTACTTGTCTTGCTGTGAATCTGGCGTCAGTGAAGCCATCACTTTCAAAAGTAAATGATCCAAAGTCCGTTGTAGGGCCTAGTGGAGTGAATTTACCTTTGAAACTAAGGGTGACACCTGGAAGGCTGTTAGCTTCCTCGTCTGGTAGTATTTGATTGCATTGGACATAGTTGTCGCCATTACCAATTTGAATAGGCCCAGAGGTCGCAAATGGAACGGCAGAGCCTAAATTCGGTGAGTTACCTAGCACAGTTGATTCGTGCTGATAAATAAACCCAGCGTTGTCTGCTGAAGTTGGGAAATCAAAGACACCTTGGTCAACCCAGCATCCTCTATCAAGCTCACCAATAGACCAAACATTTTCACCATAATTCCAAATCACATATTTATTTGGCGCGTATTGACCTTCACCGCTTGGGAAGCCAAACCATATTTCATTAAAGTTAGAGTTATGCCCACCCCAAGAAGCTGCTCTGCCTGGAACATTAAGTTGATCGTAAATATAATCATGCACATCGCATGGTATTTCTCTCACTGTACCATCATAAACAAAGATGGAGTTTTCACCCATCCATGATAAGAAGTTACCAGTTGGAACAATAGTTCTCACGCTAACCGCTTTGCAGTTAGTACCAGCATCTGCAATACCATAAACAAAGGGTGAACCTGCATAGAACATTCTACTGATACCAGTATCGCTAAAGATAATAATGTCGTTGCCATGTGAGGCTGCGGCTATAGCCCGACCACCTGTAGGGATTTGTAAATCACCTGCGGTGTTGGTGGCTTTAGATGTCCAGTTGGTGTTGTCTTCTCTGTTAGACCATGAGACTTTTCTTGGATCTCCGCCTGAACCAATCGCTACTAAATGCCTTTCGTTGGTCACAATAATGGCTTGGCATCCTGTGGGTGCGTTGGGTACAACCACCGCAATAGTATCTGGTGCTCCAGCTGAATTTGGTTTCCATTGATAAATCTTGCCATCACCAGAGAAACAGAAGTTGAGGTGTTCACCCCAATTGTCAAAGGAGAAATGACCGCCATTTAAAGGTAAGCCTGATTCTGAACGAGCATCACCATAGTTTTCTACATTGTAGTTGTATGCACCAAAACCGAGTGGGTCATTAGAGGCATCATTCACAAAGCCTATAGGGGTTATATCAGTCCAGATAAATTTGTATAAAACGTAAACTTTTTCTCTTGTACCAACCGCAAGAATGGGTTGACCGAGATTATCGTTGTAGGCGTACATCCCAATGGGTGCGCCATCTAGTGCTGTTTGTTTGAGTTTTGTCCAGCCACCTATCGGTTTAAGGTAGCCATTTTCAAAGCGAACTAAATTCCCATCAACCCAACGGCCTTTGTTGCCGTAGTCAGTGCCATTTTTAACTATGCCAGCGGGGGGTGTGATTGGGAATAGTGCCATTCACTTAACTGTTGTTTGAAATATAACTATTTCCAGTAGCAATCGCATCTGTATAGCTAGACTTATCTGAGGAGTCTCCTGCTACGTCTGGGTCTGTGTAAGCCAAGATAATCTCAAGGTGGTCAACGTTACGCTGTACCATCTCGTTGATTTCTTCTTGGGTCATACCACCTACTTCGTGTGTGCCACCATTGATGTCGTTGATAAGCGTGACGCTATCGGTTGCTGCGGTTAAGACTTGTTCTACTGTTTGCATTTTTATACTCCTATTTGTGATTTAAGTGTTTCAACTTCTGCTGAAAGTTCTTGTATAGCTTTTACAAGCATAGGTATTAAAGCACCATCTGCTACATTTTGAACACCATCAGGGGATTCTCTCCATATAGAATGTCCTTCTTTTATTTCTGGGTGTGCATCTATTGTTGCTTTTATTTCTTGTGCTATAAAACCGTGGTTGGTTTGTTTAACTTGACCTTGTACTGGCTCATCTGAATCAGCATCATAATAGTTTACAAACTCAGTAGATATATCTTTTTTAGATTTCCAATTATAAGTAATAGGTCTTAAATCATTAATGAAAGAAAGTCCTGCTGTTGAGTCTACAATGTTTTCTTTAAGCCTTTCATCAGAATGAGCAGACCAAGCAGTTGTACTTCCGTTAAATGGAATACTTACACCAGTTCCGCTAAGACCTAATGTGCCTGTTGATGCTCCTTGTCCTAAAGCAAAACGACCTATAACAAGTTCTCCTGTTACTGTAGCCGATGAAGTTCTTGCATAAGCTCCTACAACAGTATTATCAGAGCCTGTTGTTACAGCATTTTGATAATGACCTGCGTGAAAGCCTAAGAAAGTATTGGTACCGCCTGATGTTACATTGCCACCTGCTTCATAACCTATAAAGGTATTTTCAGTACCTACATTTGCAGTTCCTGCGTTATAACCTAGAGCAGTATTAGCACTAGTAGTAGCGGTAGTTGACAAAGCATTATAACCTACTGCTGTGTTATAAGTCCCTGTGGTGTTTGTCAATAGAGACTGGAAACCAACTGCTGTGTTGTTAGATGCGGTGGTGTTATTTGCTAAAGAACTATGACCTACTGCTGTATTATTAGCACCTTCTGTATTATCATCCAATGAATTAACACCAAAAGCTGAATTACTTGCACCAGTAGTATTTGTATCTAATGCACTTTGACCAACAGCAGTGTTACCTGTTGCTGTGGTATTAGATGCTAAAGCACCTTTACCAACTCCTGTATTATCCGCACCTGTGGTGTTTGCTCCTAAAGCATCTTTACCAACTGCTGTGTTGTTTGCCGCAGTTGTAACATTTAAAGCACCTGAACCTATTGCAGTATTATTATCACCAGAGCTAGCAGACAACGCAGATTTACCTACCGCAACATTGTTAGCGGCAGTAGTAATCGCATCTCCTGCAAGACCACCAATAAAAGTGTTGTTTACGCCTGTGGTTACTGCTCCACCTGCATCATAGCCAACACCTACGTTGTACGCATTGGTTGCGGAGGTAAAGTTTTGAGCATCTAAAGCACCACTTCCTATTGCCACACTACGACTGCCTAAAGTATCTGCGCCTAAAGCACCTACTCCCACTGCAACATTCTGTGTGCCTGTGGTAATAGCATCACCTGCAACAGCACCAAAAAAAGAATTATATGAGCCAGTTGTTACATCATTACCTGCGTTATATCCAACCGCAGTATTATAATTACCACTTAAAGAACCACTCGATAAAGCAGAATCACCTAAAGCCACATTATTAGTACCTACAGGATAATTACCATCAAGTTTGATAGTTCCGCCATCTACGGAAACATTACCATTTACAGTTAAACCTGTTAGCGTACCAACGCTTGTAATATTGGTTTGTGCTGCTGTAGCTAATGTACCTGTAATAGATGTATTAGCAGTTAAAGTAGTAAAAGTACCTGCTGCTGGAGTTGTGCCACCAATCACAGAGCTGTCAATAACTGCTCCATCTAAATTAATTGCTACCGATGTACCAGTCGCACTAAAAACTGCGTCTAGGCTGTCTAAGTCTGTGTTGAGCTTAGTACCCCAGGTATCAGTGGATGCACCGACCTCTGGCTTGGTAAGATTAAGATTAGTAGTAAATGTATCTGCCATAAAAAAATTCCTTTAAGCTGCGTCTTGTTTGCCTAATGTTGTCCAGTCCGTTGATGGAACAGTTTGTTCTGTCCATTCGCTGCTTGATGCAGCTTGATTCGTCCATGTTTCAGCTGGAACTGTAATATCATTCCATTTTAAACCACCAACAGCAGAAAAACTACTGATTTGTGAGATGGTTGCTGAACCAAAGAATCTAATGCCGCCTAACGCAGTCATATCGCTTGTTTGCGCTAAAACTGCATCTGCTCCAATAATGAACCTTCCTGTCGCGGTAAAGGCTGATGTTTGAGCCGAAGTCGCTTGACCTAGTGCTATGCGAACACCGCTTGATGTAAAGTCTGATGTCTGAGCAATAGTTGCTACACCATCTAAAACAATAGTAGCAGTACCTGTTGCTCCAGATGTTTGTGCAATGGTAGCCGAGCCAAGATTAACAATGTGGCCTGTGGAAATAAAGTCTGATGTTTGTGCAATCGTGGCTTGTCCACGATCTATCTGTCTTCCTGTTGCAGTAAACCCAGAGGTTTGAGCTATAACCGCAGATCCTAATTTAACAACCTCGGCTGTTGCGTCAAAGCCAGAGGTTTGCGCTATTGTCGCTGCCCCTGGTTTAACCAGTAAAGCCGATGATGTAAATCCAGAAGTCTGCGCTGATATTGCAGACACATGAAATGTTAAGCCTGCTACTGCGTCAAAGTCTGATGTTTGTGCAATTGTTGCGGATGCAACTTGATACTGCGGAGTGCCGTAAGCGGCAACCCCGTAGTTATATGCTCCATAGCCTACTGAGGCCATGGTATTAAGCTAATGTGATGTCTAAGTCGCCAGCGTCAAATCTGAATACATCACCGCTTGAAACTGTTTTAGAAGCAGTTAAAGCAGCCCAAGCTAGTAGGTTTCCACTAGATGATGCGTCAAAAACTCCAACATGAGTCACAGTTCCCCATGAGCCAGTTGCAGTTATAAATTCTACTGCTGCTCCATTGGTTGCTTCTGTAGGTGAAGTTCCAGATACAGTCATAGCTGGCATACTTTTTCTAGCGTAAGATCCGCCAGAAACTTCAGTGCCGCCACCTGAATCAGATGGTGCTGCTGTATATAAACCAACATACAATGTTCCTGGTGCTGTGTAAGCAGTTCCACCAAATACATGGTCAAGTACCTTGTCTTCTAAATAATCACTAAATCCAGCCATTTCTTATACTCCTAGCTATTACCAAAGTAATAAATGTTTTTTCTTTGTTTGCCGTATGTTCTTCTTCTTTGCATTAAAGAACCTTTTGCAAACTCTGCTTTTTCTTGCTCTAGTCTCATTTCTTCCAGAGCTTTCTCGAACTGTGCTGTAAATAATGGCACTCGTTCATCTTCCATTAAATAGATTGAAGCGTGTTTGAGTGATCCGTAAAGGTAAGCATCTGGATATCCTGTGGATAAAAAGTTGCTAGTATTAGAATCGCTTAACGCGTCAATCTTTCCGTAGTAGGTTAATTGTACTGTATAACTTCCGTCTGGGGTAGGTGCAAATTCAATTGAATCGTCAACCAAAGCAAAGTAAATCGGTTGCCCTGTTACGTTGTCATTAGACTTTCTGTAGACATCCAAGGACTCAATAGATTGCTGGAATAGTGGTGAAAAATTACCACTGTCGATTTGAATGTTGATAGCTTCTAACCAATCAGTTGGCACTGCAAGATATTGAGAATCTAAGGTTGCGGTTGCACGTTTAATCATGCCCTTGACTCTTAGTCTTCGGTTAAATTCTGCTTCTGTGCTATCGATGAATGTGTCAATCACGTCTGTTAAATCTGAACGATTTAGATAACTTGCGATGTTAGATTTTAATTCTGCGTATGTCATAGTTTACCTTGCCATGTTCTAAAAACTTTATTTTCTGAATGATTCAACCATTTTCTCCATTGGGCCATGTCGTTAGCCCATCCTTCTCTGCAAGCCTTTTGATAAACAACCATAGGGACTTCCGCAACATGGCGAATGTCTTTGCCTGGCGTTACATTTTCTGCAAGAGCTTTGCAATGCTCTATGACAGGTTGAACGTCTTGAGTTGTGTGGAAGATATCTTTATTGTCTTCGGTAATAAACTCGTTGGTTATACCAGTCTTATGATCGATAACAGTTCTTTTAGTCATTGGCAAATTTTAACACAAAAAAAAGGGATGCCGAAACATCCCTTTAAGGTTATTAACCGAGAACTTAACTTACGTTAAGGTCAGCAACGATACCATGAGCGGCTTCGTTGGATACTTCTAATCCATACTCAACAACGATCATTTTAGTCATTGCATCGCCTATTGTAGCAATGTCAACTGTTTTGAAATCACGCAAGTAAGATACTTTTGCGTACTCTGGATCAACCAACAGTAAAGATTCTTCTCTTGATCTGTTTGATGGAACTATTTTTAGCTCACCAAAGTCAGAAGAGTAGATAGATACTGATGCTTCAACAGTGTTTGCATCGATCATTTGTCTTGCTTGAGTTCTACCTGTGAAACCAGAGATAACTTGTTTGTTATGTGGGCCACAAATTGCCAATGATGGTTCACCACCATTTCCAAAAGAAAGTTGTAGAACATCTTTCAACAAGTCTTCTGTTAGATCTCTAAGAGTTCCGTCAGTTGGAGCAGCTCCACCACCTGTAGAAGCACCACCAGCACCTCTTGAGTCGTTAGATGTGATCCATGATTCAAAACCACCTGTTACACGAGCAGTTGTCGCATCACCAGTTGTTTTTGCACCATTTTGACAAAGAGCTTCTTCCATATCTCTCTTCAGAGCTTTAGACATGATAGCTAGTTGGTGAGCCATTTCTGATCTCTTACCAGCAGGGTCTGAAGACTCTTGTGAGCCTGATACAGTTGCATCTCTTTTGGAGATCATTGCAACGTTGCTTACACGAGTTGTGCCAACAGCAGCTGATCTTGAAAGTTCAAAACCTTCTAGTTCACCTGTAGCAACTGGAGTTGCTAATACTTCTGTTTGCCAATCGAAGACAACATTCTTAATACTTCTTTTTCCAATTGAAGACATAAACGGAGTTTGCATTGGAGAGATGTTGTAAATGATATTACTTAAATCTTCTCTGTCTGAAGTCGCGCTGTATGTATCAAATGCGTTTGTTACTTTAGCCATTATATTTTCCTATAAATTATTTTAAAAATTGTTCAAAAACTTTAGCAGCATCCTGGACTTTTCCAGTTTTTGCTAAAACCTGTTTTGCTCTTTTCGCTGGTGCTATCGATTTCTTTCTACTGGTCGATCCAGGTCGTGCCACTCTTGCGGGTGCTTTCTGTGTTGGTTTCTTCTTCGTGGCTTCAACTGTTTTAGAGTTTAACCAAGCGTTTCTTAAACCAAGCAAAGCACGATAGTCATAAATTGCATCCATCTCTTGAACTGAATAGCCCAAAACATTAATACCATAGTCACGAATTGCTGATTTCTCTTTCGAGGCAATCTCTGCATTTTTCCATTCTGGTATGATTTCAAGAATCCTTTGCTGCCCATCTTGCACGACTTGTGCAATTTGTTGTTGCTGTTGAGCGTAGGCTTCTTGTTGAAGTCTTTGCTGTTCAGCACTAACGGCAGTTAGTTTTTCTTTCTTTTCATCCCAGACTTGTTTTTCGCGTACATATGCTATCGGATCATCATTGTATAAACTATCCCAATCTGGTTCGTTTACCAATTCGCCCTTTAACTGGGCTTCCATCTTCGGTAACAACTGTGCGTAAATCGCATCTCTTTGCTGAAGCTCTTGGGCTTGTTGCTCAATCGTTTTTCTTTGATTGGCAAGTTCCTGCGTCTTCCGCGTGTAATCTTGTTGGCGTGAATAACCATTAAGGAGTTCGTCCTGCGTGACCTCTATCTCATCGCCATCAACTGTGACTTTGTAGACGGGTTGCTCTTCTAACTCTTCAACTTCCGTTTCTTCTTCACCATCATCTTCTTCGTCATCGTATTCGAGTTCTTCCTCATCGACAAGCTCTTCGTCTTGCTCTTCAAAGTCTTCAACTTCTGGTTCGACTGACTCTTCAACTTCCTCTATGACTGCTTCTTCTTGCGTGTCCTCTTCAGGGGCTAAGAAACTTTCAAACGCTGCGGTAGCTGACTCACCTTCGGTTTGTAAAGCAGTCGGTTTTCCGTTATTGCTCATATAAATACTCCTATTTTGTATTTAGGGATATTTTAAACCAATAATGTAGAAAAGGGAAAGTTTTAGGCTATGTTGCGAATCTTGTTAATATTGGCTTTTGTGAGTTTTCCTTTCTCAGCCATGATGCGTAGGTGTCTTTCTACTTCAGGAAGAAGCAATAAGGATCTGTGGAAGTCTTCTCTAACTGCAACATCATCGATGCCGCGAGAGTTTAACCAATGGAAAATGTATTCGTTTTTAAGGTTTTCAATAGCTTCTTTAAAAACTGGTGAAGTTAAAATTCTTTCAGCTTCTGCTGCGTTGACTACTTCTTCGTGTGTTACTGACATTATACTAAACTAAATAGTCCTGGTTGTTGTTGTCTTCTTGGGCTACCAGTTCTGATTGGAGCAATGATATCTTCAACTCTTGGTTGAGTATATGCTGGCGGGACTGGCATTGGCGGTGGTATGTATACTTGAGCCGCTGGTGGCACTGGAATGTTTGGCAACCCAGTAAAATTCATTGGTATGTTTGGTATGTTAATTGCTGCAACTGCTTCTGGGCCAATAGCATTAGAGCCACTTGTTGGATCTTGTACTGGTGATATTCCATTTGGTCTTGGTGTTGCACCAACAATATATGGAGTGCTTGGTACTTGAGGTAACCCAGTAAAATTCATTGGCTGTTGAATTGGAAGGTTAGGCATTACTGGTGCTTGTTGCACAATTGGCGCGGGTGTAGGTGCTGCTACTGGTGCTGGTGCTTGATACACAGGTGCTTGAGGCATAGCTGGTGCTACTACTGGAGCAGGAGTTGGTTCAGCTAATAAAGATGGAACTTCTGCTTGACCAGGTAAGTCAAAAAAATCACTAACAATAAATGGATCTCTTGGCTCTGGGAAATAATCTATGCCAGGTCTTCCTGGGCTTTGTGGTAAATCTATATTACTTAAATCTATTTCTGCTAGTTTCTCAGGATCAACTCCTTCTAAAATAGCCTCAACATCCAAATCAAATTTAGACGGAACAAAGAAATTACCATCTTGACTAAGCTCTGGTGCAAAACTTGTATCTGCTGCTATGTCTTGAAATGGAACATCTGTTGGCAATACAAGGTTAGGTATAAATTGTAAGTAATTTTGAATTAGGTCGTTAGGAATTAGATCAGCAATTGTTGTACCTGGAGGGGCATACGGCATTTGATTTGGTATGGTTGCAACCTGACCAGTTGTCGGTGCTATAGGCATAACAGGGGCTTGGCCTGTTGAAATCATATCTAAATCTTTTTGTGTATAACCACCTGGTTGGTCTGGAGAATAACTAACACCTGGCGCAATGACTTGCGACATTGGCATACCACCAGCTATCTGTTGTGCGTATTGTTGACCAGTTGAGACTTGACCGCCACCCGCTCTAACTGTTTCACCTGGTATTCCTATTGCCATATTATTAATTCGTAATTAGTTTATCTATTTTAGCATCAAGTTTATCTATTTTATCCATTAATCTTGAATACTCCAAATTATGATTATGCCTTGTCATATAATCTTTTGCTAATTCTTCACGAGTTTTATTAACCAAGATATCAATCCTTTTGGATTCATTTTCATTTTTTCTGATGGAATAAAAGAGTGGTGCGATCACCAATGTTACAAAGATATTCCAAACAACATAAAATGAAAGTTCCATTAGAAATCAATAGCTCCAGATATGAGGCCTTGGACTATCATTTGTAGCCTTTGCGATATCGAGGTGTATAAATCTTCCATTGCCTTTTTGGTTAACTCCTAATCCTGTGAACCCGTAACCTTCGGCTGCGGACACTATTTGTAATGCTTGTTTGTGACTACAGGCTATATCGACTGCAATCCCTAAATTGTGAGTGCCTGGTTTACTTTTCTTTTTTTCTATTGGATGTTCTGAACATCTATAACCAGAAGAAATAATAAATGGAAAACCCATGTCTTCTCTAAGCAATTGTAACTTATCTATAAGCTCATGTTCAATCTCATTTTTACCACAATGTTTGCAATTAAACTCTTCTAACTTAAAATTTTTCCAATTACTCATTTTCTATCTTTGTTGCTTGATCCAAAATAAAAAGATATAACTGCTGAAGCTATACCTGATAGGTAGCCAAGAATTAACATAACAATATCATCTGAAGCATCATCTATTGGGTATGCGGTAATCATAAATATATAACTAATAAAACCAACAACAGTTAATGATCCTAAAAATTTAGGAGTCCAATCACCACTAAACTTTTCTCTAGCGTGTTGAGTGTCTTGAGTTTCAAGAGAATAAATATCTATTTCAAATTCTTTCATTTGCAATTGAAAATCTTTCTCAGCTTTTTTTAATTCCATCATTTGTTCGGCTGTTAAATTATTAATAGCTTTTTCTATTTCTACAGGAGAGTTTTTAACACCCAATACTTGAGATAGTATTTGACCAGCTTGTCCGCCTAGTGGCCCACCTATCGCTGCACCCAGTGTTGGAGCAAGACTACTAACTATGTTTTTTATTTTGTTCAGTTTCATTTTTCTTTTTTAATTCTCTTTCATTCATGAGTAATTGTAGTTCGTGCCAACGATACATTTGTTTATTGACATCATCCCAAAACCATCCTTTGTAATCCCAGACTTCATTGCTCATCGTTTTTTCTATGTAGTGCTATAAAATACTCTGCATCCACTAACGCTAGTGGTTTGCTTTTATTTCTCTTTATTATAACCAAAGGCTCGTAATCTTTACAGTTTGTTTGACATTGCTCCATGGCTTTCCACACATTAACTGCTTCTTGGTTTTTGCACTCGATAGAGTAAGGGAATTGTTTTCGGGATTGAACACCCATAATGACATCTTCACCAGAAGATCCCATAGGTCTTGATTCTAAATCTTCAGGATCAAAACCAAGTAAAGCAACGAGTTTATCAACGACCCATTGCTGGAGTTTACGACCCTTGGCTTTAGCCGAGGATGTTTTCACTTACTTCTTTTTGTAAGAGACTTTTTTACCGCTTTTCTTAGCGGCAGCTTTGGCTTTTTTCATTCCAGCTTTTGTATAGCTGTATTCTTTCTTTCCTACTTTTGGCATAGTTATTTCCTTTTTTTTGCAGTCTTAGCTGCTTGTTTAAATGCGCTTGCTTTTGGCGCACCTTTAGTTCCAGGCTTTCTCATTTTTTCATTTGACCCAGCCTTGATCCTTTTGCGTTTAGCTTGAATGTTTGCGTATAGTCCTTTTGGCATAATTTACCTCTTTACCATTTTACTTTATCAGCCCAGTAAGCGGCTGACAGTTTACCTTTTGCAATGTTTTTAGCGTGTCTTGCTTTAAAGGATTTCTTTCTAGCTTTGTCTTTATCGCTCTTAGGATTTTTACCAGCACCGCTAACGCCTTGTTGACCAAAGCGTATGAGCTTAATGGTTTCTCCAACTTTAGCTAGAACTGCGTGTGATTTTGTTTTGTGACCAGGGGTACGTTTAGGTTTGTTAAAACCGCTAAACCTTTCTCCTCTGTAAGTAATTGCCATTAGTGAATAATATTTTCTTCTATAAATAAAACTTCTGAATGTTCGGTAACTTCACCGCCAGAGATTAAACCAAGAATGTATAAAGCGTGATTCTGATCCCTTGCTCTTATATCCTTGCCTTCATAAACCATGTCATCGACTAAAACTTCGAGGTTATAGATTTTGTGGGACATTGTTTGTAAATAGTCCTTGAGCTTGGTCTTTTGCATTTTGCCTTATGTTTTCTCTGTCTCTTTCCATAATAGCATTGATTTCTGCGATGTTAACCTGTGAGCCATACTTAGCTGCAAGTTCTGCTGCTTTAAGTCTGATCTCAGCTTCTTTGATATCACGATCTCTGTCATCTTCCATGATAATCTTCATTCTATCTGTCTCAGCATCAATGATAGCTTTCTGCCCTAGGTTCTGAGCTTTCATAGCTTCAGCTTGCGCTAGGATTTCAGCAGGATCAGGTTTCTGTGATTCAGGTGATGGTGGAGGCGTTGGCTGTACTTCAGTATTAATAAACGATTGCGCGTCTTTAAAGCCAGCGATCTCGATCATGCGCGTGAGCGTGTTGGAGTATTGCTGTAAAGATACCAATGGATTATTTGGCCCCATGGTTTGCATAATTTGTTCTTGCTTACCAGCGAGCTGTGAGAGGATAGCAAACTTCTCTTCGTCTGAAGATTTAGAGATAGCCACGTTCACAATCATGTCTTTGTCGTTGTTCCAGTATCTAGGGTCAACAGGAATAAACTTACCTTCTAACCTAAAGACATCTTGAGCATTTTGATGCTTGATGATGAGGTTGTTGGTTACTCTAAAGATTTGTTTAAGTCCGCCTTCTGCGAAGTGTCTACAAATCAATTCAATTCGGCCTTGCGCCCCAGACATGGTTGCGGATACAGCTGCACTTGTGCTTGATTGCAAAGCGTCTGCATTTAAGCCTGCAGAGGCTTTGGACACACCTGTTCTATTTTCTTTTGCATCATCAAGGTATCCAAGAACAGGAAACGCTTCTTTACCAGCAAAGGGTACTGTAAAGGGCTGAACCATTCCAGGGGCGCGAACTCGAATAGGCTGTCCAATATCAGTATTGAGTACATCGTCAATATTGACTTGACCTTCAACAACAGCCATCCGAGGAAAGATTGAGTGACCTAAAGAATCAAGGGTGTCTCTCATAATTTGAGACTTAGCCGCTTGAATAGGCTTCAGGTAATCCGCAGGGCATGAGCCGATTGCGGTGTGCGGTTCGGGGTCAGGACAGAACATGGCAATTGGAAGATCATCCCATTGCTCAACATTCAGTACATGAACACCATCACCAACTGTACAAACTCTAATCCTTTCATCGATGCCGTCATCGTCAAAGTCATAAAATAAATAATGCTCGACATACAGCACATCTTTTGCGCCTGAGTCGTTTCGATCTGGATAAACCATATTGTCAAATGGATTTCTAGCTACCACTTCTTCATAGCTTTCTGGATCAATCGCGCTGCTTGTTTGTGTTGCGTGTTCTTCTATCTCTTCTTCATCGTAACCCATGGCTACCAAGTCAGAGACAGACTTAATCATTCTGTGCGCCACATAAGACGCAGTTTCTAGGTCGCGTGCGTTGCGTGAGATCAACACCTCTTCTGGTGGTACGCTCTCAATGCACACTTGATCTTTAGATTTAATTCTTCGAATTGTGAGGTCGTAGGTCGCTGGAATTTCTTGTGTAAATTGTTCACCAGTCATAGGATCAATCTGTGTGATGGTTTCCATGGTGACAGTTTCTTTAACTATCTCTACGTTCGGATCAAGCGTTAATGCCTGATACGATTGTGGATCTAAGCCTGTAAATTCGTGTGTGGTCGCTGAGATAGAATCATCCCAGAAGACTTTAACAAAACCAGTTTTTCTAACCAACGCATCTTTAAACGCACTGTATAAAACTTGGAAACCTTGATTCTTTTCTTGGATGATGTAGTTGACGTAGTTGGTTTGTTGCTCTGCGATAGCAATGTCTTCAGGGCCGTGCGGTACGAATTCAACGATCTTTTTAGTACCAAAGAAGGTACGCATGATAGATGGCAACATAAAAAGTACGCTATCCCGTACGTCTGTTGAGACGTATTCAGATTGCATGGAGCTAGTGCCTTCAGGCGCGTTACCAAGATAGTATTCTGTAGATTCAGCGCGTTCTGCGCCCACTTGATGAATGAAATCTTTAGCGTCATCCATCTCGGATTTAATAACCCCAGCAAGATGTTCCATGTCTATTTCTTCATCGACCTCTACTTCCATCTTAGAAGATTCGATCTCTTCTTGCTCAAGTATGTCTTCTATTTTGTCTTCGTAATCTTTTGCCATGTACAATTATCCCACTCGAATTATTCGAGACTTTAAAGGTTTTTTGAAATTATAACCGAAATAACTCTCGCTTCCACTAAAACTTGCGGCACTACTCGCCATGGTCAGTGCCAAAGCGTCTGCCTTATCGGGCGATTTGATACCCCTTTTCCTCATTTCATCCTTGCTCTCTATCTTTATCTTTCCAGTGGAGGTATATTTATATAACGGCGCAGCCAATTCCGAGGCAAGCTCATCATCTATAGGAAGTCGGCAATCTCGCTGCGCCAGCCAATCTTTAATCGCAAACCATAATTCAGCACGCAAGTTCAAATAGTTCTTTTTCGTGCTAGAAGATTCAGACACGTTCACCCCGCGCACTGGGAGATTTTGCTCGCGCAGTCTATCGACCACGCCCGCGCCAATACCAATGACATCGACCAATATTTCTTGCGGGCGCTCTAGCGCGGTAGCCTCATCGTAGCGGTTCTTAACTACCCCGCACAGTTGCATCAAGTCCATCGAGGCAAATGATTTAATCTCAAGCACAGTGTTGCCCTGGCGCACGCACAGCGCGCTGTTGTCCCCGCCGAAGCGCGCGACATCTAAACCCCAAATGATTGGCTCGGAGGCGGTGAGCGAGACATCTCTGTCTACCGCCGCGCGGATCAAGTCCATCGGTATCACAGTGTCATCGTCCGAGCTTGGAAATTCGCCCATGACTTCCACGCGCGCGACAGTGGAATCTTCGCCGTACTGCTCGATCATCGATTGGAAGAGTTTTTGGTCAGTGCCTTCGACAGTGCGCGAGTCTATTTGTAGGTTTTGCCAGAATTTCTTTTTCGCGTGGAAAGAGTCGTAGAACGGGCCTGTGTTTCGGCGCGGGTTGGAGAAGGTAAAC
>Ga0209534_10001864_pt1 | contig 21700 bp, 20 predicted proteins | sample COG_07_FD_184751 | JGI IMG/M metagenome (GOLD analysis project Ga0209534, IMG submission 184751) | Pelagic Microbial community sample from North Sea - COGITO 998_met_07 (SPAdes) (version 2) | ecosystem: Environmental > Aquatic > Marine > Neritic zone/Coastal water | place: Helgoland, sampling...
TGCAGAAGGCAACTGATAATACTTAGGATTCCCATTGTAATAGGCTTGTTTGGAATATTTCACCAAGCTCACAACAGACACGGGTTTAGAAAGTTCTGGAATTTCAACAATCAAATCTTCTAACGCATTCATACGTTTTAAGGTTGAAAGTTTTAGGACCCCTTTTTTGCGTTTGGTATCCACTAAAATTTCAAGCGGCATCACGCCATTAAATTCACTTTCGTAGAATTCGATATCTTTATAAAATTCTGCTTTTTTAGGCATGTCTTCAATTAAACTGCCTGTAGTTTCAATTTGAAAAATCCCAATAATGCTGATGACGAGTAAAAGAATCGCCGTTATGTAGATTGTAATATTTTTATGCTTCACTGTGTGTTCAATCCAGTCGCCAAGGCGGTTGATCCATCGTTTGTTTAAATGCTCTAAATGCTTGTCTTTTGGGATCGGCATAAAGCTATAAATGATCGGAATGATTAATAAGCACAACAGAAAAATTGCAATAATACTCAGAGAGGCGACAATTCCAAATTCGGTCAGTAATTTACTTTGTGTGATTATAAAAGTTGCAAAGCCAGATGCGGTGGTTACATTGGTCATTAAAGTCGCATTCCCAACTTTCGAAATGACGCGTTGAAGGGACTTTGCTTTGTTTCCGTGCTTGTTGACTTCATGCTGGTATTTATTGATCAGAAAAATACAATTAGGAATACCAATCACAATAATGAGTGGTGGGATCAAAGCGGTAAGCACCGTAATTTCGTACTGTAATAACCCTAAAATTCCAAAGGTCCACATGACTCCAACAACTACCACAAACATGGAGATGAAAGTCGCTCTAAACGATCTGAAAAAGAAAAAGAAAATAAGCGAGGTGACTAAAATGGCGGCCAAAATAAAGACGCTAATTTCGTCAACAATATTTTGAGCATTTAGTGTTCGTACATAGGGCATCCCTGAAACGCGGACATCTAAGTCATAGGTTTCTTCAAAAGTTTTAACTTTTGGGGTTAAAATGGTTTCAATGAACGCTTTTCGTTCTGGAGTATTGACAATCGATTTTTCTAAATAGATGGCTGTCCGAATGGCTTCTGTTTCTTTGTTAAAAAGAATGTTATCATAGAAAGGATAGTCCTCAAAAAGTGCCTTTTTAAGGATATTGACTTCAGACTGCGTTTGAACAGAATCTTTGATAAAAGGAATGAGATCAAATTGTTTCTTACGCTCATTTTTAACCAATTTCTGCAAGTCTTTAATAGCGATAACAGCGTCCACACTGGCATGATCGTTGAAACTTTTTGAAAACGCATTCCATGCATTCAGTTTTTCGACGGTAAGTAAGGTGCTGTCCTTGACCCCCATAACAATCAAATTACCTTCTTCTCCAAAAATATCTAGGAAATGATTGTATTCTATATTTATAGGGTGGTCATCGGGCAACAGGTTGGCTTCGGTATAGGTAAAGCGCATATTATTCCATTGCATGGAAAAAAATCCTGTAGTCAGTAGGACTGCAACGAGAATAAAAATTCTATTTCTTAAAATGAGTCGTGCAACGGTTTCCCAAAACCCGCTTGAAAAAAGTTTAAACATAGTCTTTTTTGATGGCGTCAAAGGTAAATAAAAGGAATCAAAAGGAGAGTTATAGAAAGGTTAACTTTCCATAATAAAAACTTAAAACCTCGAAGTGTTAAATTTTGAGAATTTCTTGCTCTTTAATAGCATACAAGTCTTCTGCTTTTTTGACGTGAGCATCGGTAAGTTGTTGTACATCCATTTCTGCATTTTTTTGAACGTCCTCAGAAGCATCTTCTACATTTTTGATTTCTGAATTTGCATCTTTTCTAGCAGCTCGTATCGATATTTTTGCATCTTCCACTTCAGATTTCGCTTGTTTGGCTAACTCACGTCGACGCTCTTCTGTTAAAGGCGGCACATTGATAATGATGGTTTCGCCATTATTCATCGGGTTGAATCCTAAATTAGCAATCATGATCGAACGTTCTATTTCTTGTAACATCGCTTTTTCCCATGGTTGAACGGTAATCGTCCGTCCGTCTGGGGTATTTACATTAGCCACTTGTGCCAAAGGAGTTTGAGATCCATAATAATCGACCATCACACTGCCCAACATGGAAGGACTTGCTTTTCCTGCACGGATGTTTACAAATTGTTTTTCTAAATGCTTCAATGCATTTACCATCGCTTCTTTTGTACTATCCAGTATAAAATCTATCTCTTCGTTCATGGTTGAATCTTTTTATAAGTATGGTAAATGTATAATTAGCTAACAGTTGTTCCAATGGACTGACCAGAAACAATTTTAAGAAGGTTTCCGTTTTTGTTCATATCAAAAACAATAATTGGTAAGTCGTTTTCTTGACTTAACGTAAAGGCTGTCGTATCCATTACTTTTAACCCTTTTTTGAGTACATCTTCAAAACTGATAGTATCAAATTTAATTGCCGTTTCATCTTTTTCTGGATCGGCATTATAAATACCATCCACTCGAGTCCCTTTCAAAATCACGTCCGCTTCAATTTCAATGGCTCGAAGTACCGCTGCTGAATCGGTTGTGAAATAAGGGTTTCCTGTACCACCTCCAAAAATAACAACACGTCCTTTTTCTAAGTGACGCATGGCACGACGTCGAATAAATGGCTCTGCAACTTCATTGATTTTAATGGCAGATTGTAAGCGGGTAGGAACTCCTGCATTTTCCAAAGCACTTTGCAGTGCAAGTCCGTTTATGACGGTAGCTAGCATGCCCATATGATCCCCTTGAACACGGTCCATACCATTACTTGCTCCTGCTACACCTCTAAAAATATTTCCACCACCAATGACAATCGCAACTTCAATACCTTGTTCGGTAATTTGTTTGATTTGGTTCGCGTAGTCGGACAAACGATCGGGATCGATTCCGTAATTGCGATTTCCCATCAGGGCTTCTCCAGAAAGTTTGAGTAATATTCGTTTGTATGTCATAATTGTGTCGCTCGTTGCACAAATATACACAATATCTTAAATCCTAAAAGCAGTTTTTTGGAATTCCGATTAATTTATAATTACCTTTTTAACCACTTTTTCTGAGTTTGAAGATACTTCCAAAAAGTAAACCCCCGAATTTAATTGACTTACGTCGATGCTATTGGCGTTGTATTCTTTTTTAAGGATTAGTTTTCCATAGACATCATAAAGCGCTAAGACACTAAGAGGCCTCTTAGATGAGATATAAATTTTGTCGGTTGCAGGGTTTGGATACAACTTAAGTGTGCTGTCTAAATCCAAATCCTTAGCAGTACTACTTAAAACGACTTCTTGGTACACTCTCACATAATCTACAATCATAGTGGCTTGTGTAAAGTTGGAATCAATTGCACCAGAAATTCCTCCCATTGCGAGGTTCAACAATATAAATTGATCTTCATCAAAGGGCCATGTATTGTCGTTTTTGTCGGATGGGTTATAGGTGTAAAATGCTATATCATCTATTAAAAACGTAATTTGATTTGGCGACCAATTCATAGAATACACATGAAAATTAGCACTCACATCTGAAACCTCAATTTCTAATGTATTTACGGTCGCTCCACTACTAGACGTCGTATGTAGTGAGCTGGCCACATGATTATTAGCTCCTAAACCGTGTTCCATAATGTCTATTTCTCCACAGGCTGGCCAACGTTTATCCCAGTCTCCAAAACTTTGATGCCAAAAAGTCCCCGGCTCATAAATATTTTTACCAAGCGTCCAAATGGCAGGCCAGGTTCCGTTATCACTTGGTAGTTTTGCGCGCACATCTACTCTCCCGTATGTAAATGCAAATTTTGAGTTGAGACGTGCGGAGGTGAATTGTTTTGTCAATCCTTGATCTGTCAAGGTTTCTTTTATTGCAACAATATTGAGGTTTCCTGAAGTGTCCACAAATGAATTCTCCTCAAGATCGGTGTAATGTTGCTCCTCTCCATTAGCCCAACCAATTCCTGGGATGATCACTTGGGTCTGGTGGTGCCAATTCGTTGAATTTACAACGCCTGGAATATCGAAATTATCTTCCCAGACCAATTCATCATAAATCACATCCAATGCGTTTGGATCTGTCGCTTCTGAGCCATCGTCAATATCATCTATTAAATACGTCCCTGGAATTGTAGCACCACCATCAATAAAAATGGTTAAACGGTCGTAGGTTCCGCTGGCATTTATTGGCGTACCAACTCCTGATATTACAGCATTTGCAAAATCGAATGTAATATTTGTGGTCCATCCACCGCCTGTAGGTACGTTTTGAGTCACTTCAACATCCTCATTTACGCTACCTTCTAATTTGAGAACGATAGTGTGCGCATTGTTGTCAAAACCGTAGAATGAAAGCGAAATGGTTTTTTGAACCTCCAAATCAATATCCCTGGACAAACCCATTGTAAACCCTTGCCAGGCATTGGTTCCATCATTATAAAATTGCCCGACAGTATTCCCAGGATTACTTGGGTCTGTTCTTGTTGAAAAACCACTGCCACCAAAAGCTGTAAAGACCTCTGATGTTTCAGAAAAATCGATGGGCATTTGTTGTGCGAAAGAAAGTTGGACAACAAATAAAAACGTAAGAAAAAGCTGAGTAAAGTTAATTTTCATTGGTATAAATTTTAAAAAAGTAAAAATATAGAGTTTCAGTACAAAAGAGGTTTTTTTTGTACTATACAAAAACCATACAAGTTGACAATTTTATTAGATTTATAAAAAAATCCTGTCTAGCACGCCAAACAGGATTTGAATAAAATATATATAGTCGTGTTATTATCCTAAAGAGACACGTTTAAAGCCAGTAATAGAAACCTCACCAAAACTTTCAACATATTTTGCAACTCTTACTTTATCATCTTTTATAAAGTTTTGATCTAACAAACATTGTTCTTGATCTAAAGTCGTATTGTCAGAAATGAAACGCTCCATTTTACCAGGTAAAATTTTGTCCCAAATTTGTTCTGGCTTCCCTTCGGCTTTCAATTCTGCTTTTGCAGCGTCTTCCGCTTGCGCTAATGCTTCTGCTGTTAATTGAGCCATTGAAATGTATTGAGGAATGTTTTTAAGTGTTTTTCCCAAACGACCTAACTCAATATTGTCTTTCTCAATTACAGCAATTCTAGCTTCTGTTTCAGAAGCAATAAAAGCTGGATCAAAATCTTTGTAAGACAATGTTGTAGCTCCCATAGAAGCGACTTGCATTGCAACGTCTTTTACTAAAACGTCAGCGTTGTCAACTTTCGCAGACAAACCTACAACCGCAGCAATTTTATTGATATGTACATAAGAACCTACATAAGCAGCTTCTATTTTTTCAAATGCTTTGATGTCTAGTTTTTCACCAATCACCCCTGTTTGTTCAATTAATTTTTCAGCAACTGTCATGCCTCCAAAATCAGCCGCTAAAAAGGCTTCTTTGGTGTCATGGTTCAATGCAATATCTCCAAACTGACTTGCCAAGGCTAAAAAGTTTTCGTTTTTCCCAACAAAATCTGTTTCACACCCTAAAACGATGGCAACACCAACGGTATTGTCCGCATTAATTTTTGCAACAGCAGCCCCTTCAGAAGAGTCACGGTCGGCTCTATTAGCGGCTACTTTTTGACCTTTTTTACGAAGGTTGTCAATGGCTTTATCAAAATCGCCTTCAGCTTCAACTAAGGCTTTTTTGCAGTCCATCATTCCTGCGCCTGTTGCTTGTCTTAATTTATTTACTTCAGCAGCTGTTACTTTTATCATGATTTAATTGTTTAAAAAAAGTCGTTCAAATTTTCCATGGGAAGAACCTGAACGACTTTGTTATTGCTTTATTACTTTTAATTTGTTTGTTATTCTTCTTCCTTAGCAACATCTTCTACCGCAGGGGCTTCAGCTGCCTTTGCTACTTTTTTAGCTTTTTTAGCTTTTGCTGCTTTTGGAGCGGCTGCTTTTTTTGCCTTAGGTGCATCTGTTGTTTTTTCTGCTACTTCCGCCTTAGCTTCTGCTGGTGCTTCAGTTTTTGCTTCTTTTGGAGCTTCCGCCGTTGCTTTTTCAGCATCTTTGGTTTCTTTTTCAGCTTTACGTACAGCTAAACCTTCAGCAATTGCATCCGTTACATTTGTAAGGATTTTTTCAATTGATTTAGAAGCATCGTCATTTGCAGGAATTACATAATCCACTTGTCTTGGATCAGAATTTGTATCGACCATTGCAAAAATTGGAATGTTTAATTTCTGTGCTTCTTTGATTGCGATATGTTCTCGTTTGATATCAATCACAAATAACGCTCCTGGAAGACGTGTCATATCTGATATTGAACCTAAATTTTTCTCTAATTTTGCTCTTAAACGATCTACCTGTAAACGTTCTTTTTTAGAAAGTGTTAAGAAAGTACCATCTTTTTTCATACGATCAATGGTTGCCATTTTCTTAACAGCTTTACGAATCGTTACAAAGTTAGTTAGCATTCCACCAGGCCATCTTTCAGTAATGTAAGGCATGTTGACGTTTCCCGCTTTTTCAGAGACGATGTCTTTTGCTTGTTTTTTAGTTGCAACAAATAATATTTTACGACCAGAGGTTGCAATTTTTGCTAAAGCTTCAGAAGCTTCTTCAAGTTTTGCGGCTGTTTTATAAAGGTTAATGATATGGATACCATTACGCTCCATATAGATGTAAGGAGCCATGTTTGGATCCCATTTTCTTGTAAGGTGACCGAAGTGTACACCACTGTCTAATAATTCTTTTACTTCTACTAATGCCATTTTGTGATAGTTTACGTTCTGTTGAATTAGCAATGCTTGAGTGGCTTATTTTTTAAGGCCTTAAGCATTTAGATGCTAAACTAAGTCTTGGTGGTTGGCCCACCATAGACAACAATAACTGGTTTAAATTATAAATATTAACGTTTCGAGAATTGGAATTTTTTACGCGCTTTTTTCTGTCCGAATTTTTTACGCTCAACCATTCTTGGATCTCTTGTCAATAAGCCCTCTGGTTTCAGAATACCTCTATTTTCTTCATCTAGTTCGCACATGGCACGAGATAGAGCTAAACGAATGGCTTCTGCTTGACCTGTTATACCACCTCCAAAAACATTTACTTTAACATCAAAGTTGCCTTCGTTGTCAGTCAATGCAAAAGGTTGGTTAACTTTATATTGTAAAGTTGCAGACGGAAAATAATCGTTTACATCTTTTTTGTTGACGGTAATTGATCCTTTTCCAGGAACAAGATAAATACGTGCTACGGCCGTTTTTCTACGACCAATTTTGTGAATAACCTCCATTAGTTAACTTCGTTTAAGTTGATTGCTTTTGGTTTTTGTGCTTCGTGAGAATGCGCAGTACCAGCCACAACATTTAGATTACGGAATAGTGCAGCTCCTAATTTGTTTTTAGGTAACATTCCTTTTACTGATTTTTCAACTAACCTTGTGGGATCTTTTGCAAACATCTCAGTTGCAGTTAGTGATCTTTGTCCCCCTGGATAGCCTGTATGACGGATGTAAGTCTTTTCAGTCCACTTGTTCCCAGATAGAATTATTTTTTCTGAATTGATAACAATGACGTTATCTCCACAGTCAACGTGTGGAGTAAAGTTAGTTTTGTGCTTACCTCTTAAAAGTATTGCAACTTTAGAAGCCAAACGTCCTAACGTTTCTCCTTCAGCATCTATCAAAACCCACTGCTTATCTACAGTAGCTTTGTTGGCTGATATTGTTTTGTAGCTTAATGTATCCACACTAATTATTTTTTCTTATTAAACATTCCTCCTTCAAAAAAGAGTTTGCAAATCTACGACTATAAATTGTTATTAACAAAATCTATTTTGAGTTTATTTTGATATTGATTTTCAAGTGATTGCTATTGTGGTTTTGATGATAACTCATTACATTTACGGAGATAGGGGTAAAGTTTAACAAATAATTCTAATGATTTATAAATTTCATTTTTAATATTTGTTGACCAAATCACCCTAACATCGTCGCTATGAAGTTTTTTAATCGCCTGTGTTTTTTCTTTTTTACAAATTTATGTTTCCTAAACGCACAAGAAACTACAAAGCTGTCTGCAAAAACATATACAACCCTTGAAATTGAAGGTCCAACTGCACCTTCCATCGATGGAAGTTTAGACGATTTAATATGGGCGTCTGTTGAGTGGGGAAGTGATTTTATTGAGGTTGACCCAGATGAAAACACGGAACCTTCCGTACAAACTAAATTTAAAATTATTTACGACCAAAAACACCTCTATATTGCTCTAAAAGCGTTAGATCCAGAACCCGAAACAATTACCAACCGCCTATCTCGACGGGACGGATTTGTAGGAGACCGGATCAATGTACTTATAGATAGTTACCACGATTTAAGAACGGGCTTTTTGTTTACCGTCACTGCTGCCGGAGTACGAGGCGATGAATTTGTTACGGATAATGGCGATAATGTTGATGAGAGTTGGAACCCTATTTGGAGTACCAAAGCCCTTATCGATGATGAAGGTTGGAGTGCCGAAATGAAAATTCCTCTAAGTCAATTGCGATTTAGCGGCGACCAAAATCAAATCTGGGGGTTGAATGTCACTCGACAATATTTTAAAAACAATGAATTTTCTGCTTGGAATCGAATTCCAGTTGGAGCAGCTGGATGGGTGAGTGAAGCGGGAAAATTAAAAGGATTAACAAACATAAAACCTCAAAAACAAATAGAAATTCAACCTTTTGTCGTTACCAAGTTAGACAGCTATGAAGCAGAAGCAGGTAACCCCTATGCCGATGGCAATGATTTTAATGTGAATGCAGGCCTCGACGCTAAGATTGGAATTACAAATGACTTGACCCTTGATGTCACCATCAATCCCGATTTTGGACAAGTAGAAGCAGACCCAGCGGCGATTAACTTAGATGGTTTTGAAATCTTTAATAGGGACCAACGCCCTTTCTTTGTAGAAAATAAAAATATTTTTGATTATCGCTTTGCGGACAATCGGAATAATTTATTTTTTTCGCGGCGAATTGGTAGAAGTCCACAAGTATACCCTGAAACGGTTGATGGGGCCTTTACAGACCAACCCCAAAACACAACGATTTTAGGAGCAGCCAAATTTAGTGGGAAGACCAAAAACGGCTGGTCTATTGGTGTTTTAGAAAGCATGACTTCTAAGGAATTCACTGAGATAAGCACCAATGGCAACACGACTGAGTCTCTTGCAGAGCCATTTACCAACTATTTTGTTGGACGGGTTCAAAAAGATTTTAACGAAAAAAACACTTTTTTAGGAGGTATGTTTACAGCCACCAATCGCTCTCTTACCCCGGAAGTTTCTGATTTGAGAAAATCGGCTTACTCTGGAGGTCTCGATTTTAAACACCAATGGAAAAATAGAGCTTATTTTATGGAGGCAAGCATGGTCATGAGTCATGTACAGGGAAGCAAAGAATCTATTAAAATCACACAAGAAAACTTAACACATTTATTCAATAGAGTTGATGCAAGTCATCTAGAGGTCGATCCAAATAGAACATCCTTAACAGGGACAGGAGGTCGTTTTGGTATTGGAAAAGTAGGGGGGCAGCACTGGAATTATAATGCTGGATTTAAATGGGTTTCTCCTGAACTTGAGCTGAATGATATCGGTTTTATGAGAAGTGCCGATGAAATGATTCAATACGCTAATTTAAGGTACAGAACAATTAAGCCCGTTGGTGTTTTACGAGACTTTAATATGCGATTTAATCAATTTTCATCCTATGATTTTGAAGGGAATTACAATAGAATGCAGTATGAGTTAAAAGGTTCTACAAGCTTCACCAACAATTGGGGAATCGATTTTGGAGCGGCTCATAAACCTCGTATTTTTTCTAATAGTATTTTAAGAGGTGGCCCGCGTTGGCGTTTTTCTCAAGAAAATTTTCAATTCTTTTTTGTAGGCTCCGACCAACGAAAAAAGTTTAATGGTACTATTGGCTTGATTCACTCTCAAGCTAAGGAAAACAATTTTTCACTATTAAAATTTGAATCTGAGCTCAATTACCAACCAACTAATGCCCTTAATATTTCATTAGCTCCAGAATACAGTATCTCAAAAAACCAGACACAATATGTGACGCAGTCAGATTATAATTCTGATACCAGATACGTTTTGGGATCGATTGATAATCATACGCTTACTGCATCGTTAAGACTTGATTATACAGTCAACCCTAATCTATCGATTCAATATTATGGACAGCCTTTTATTTCACGGGGTCGTTACAGAGATTTTAAATATGTGACAAATCCTGTTGCAGAGCGTCTCAACGATCGTTTTCAATCTTATGATACCAATCAAATAAGTACGAATGGAAATGATTTTCAGGTTGATGAAAACCGAGACGGTACCATGGATTATAGTTTTGAAAACCCTGATTTTTCGTATGTTCAGTTCAATTCTAACCTAGTTTTAAGATGGGAATACATTCCAGGATCTGAACTGTTTTTGGTTTGGTCGCAAGGAATCACAAGTAGCATCTTATCTTCGAATGGTTTATTTGAAGGATTTGAAACAGGTATTTTGGACGAGCGACCTCAGAACATTTTTTTATTGAAAGCCACGTATCGATTTATTTTGTAAGCAAATAAAACAGACCTCTTTAGGGGTGTTTATTTCCAAAATTTACATTGCTGAAATAGATTTTAGAAGTATCTTTGCAGCTCAAATGTGAAGAAGTTTCACCTTATGTCAAATAACACTCATACAACATTAAAAGCAACCATGTTTCTAGCTGACTTTAAGGCCGTGACCAAAATGGGATTGTCCATTAGTGTCGTTTTTTCGTCTTTAGCTGGTTATTTATTAGCAGCAGATAGTGTTCATTTTCAAACGCTTATTCTTTTGGCTATTGGGGGTTATTTTATGGTAGGGGCTTCAAATGTTTTTAATCAAATTATAGAACGCGATTTAGATGCGCTCATGGAACGCACCAAAAACAGACCCATTCCTGCCGCAAGAATGTCGGTTACTTATGCTTTTATTTTAGCGATTGTTTTGACTATAGGGGGGTTGTCTATTTTATACAGTATTAATGAGCGTACTGCTATGTTTGGTGCAATTTCAATTTGTTTGTACACGAGTGCATACACGCCATTAAAAACAAAAACACCACTTTCCGTATTTGTGGGAGCCATCCCTGGAGCTATTCCTTTTATGTTAGGGTGGGTTGCCGCGACAGGTAAATTTGGAATTGAAGCAGGTATTTTATTTATGCTCCAGTTTTTTTGGCAATTTCCACACTTTTGGGCTATTGGCTGGTTTTTACACGAGGACTATCAAAAAGCAGGCTTTAATATGTTGCCAACAGGAAAACAAGATAAAGGGACAGCGCTTCAAACCATTATTTATACCGTTTGGACTATTCTCATTTCGATCGTACCAGTGTTTGGTTTTACAGGAAGACTTCAATTATCTGTCGTTGCCATGATTCTAACACTAGCAGCTGGTAGCTGGTTTTTGTACTTCGGATTTAGACTGTTTAAAAACCAAACAAATAAAGCAGCACGTCAACTCATGTTGTCTAGTGTTATCTATATTACTTTAATTCAAATTATTTACGTTTCAGATAAATTTATCAGACTATGGATTTAACACAAGGGACTTCCCAAGAAAAACAAAAGCGTGCAAAAAAAATGATGTTATGGTTTGGAATTGTTTCCTTAATCATGTCTTTTGCAGGGCTCACAAGTGCTTTTATTGTGAGTAGTTCACGTGAAGATTGGCTCGCTAATTTTGTGCTTCCTAACGCTTTCACCTACAGTACACTAATTATTCTTTTGAGTAGTATTTTTTTATATGCTGCCAAACGAAGCTTAAAAAAGAACCAAGTCTCCACCACAACATCTCTTCTTATTGGAGCATTAGTTCTTGGAATAGCATTTATTTATTCTCAGATTCAAGGGTTTAACCAGATTATTGATTCCGGATATAATTTCACAGGGCCAACAAGTAATATTACTATGTCCTACATATATATAATTGCGGTGGTACATATTGTTCATGTTTTAGCAGGAATTATATGCCTTATAGTGGTTATTATAAATCAATTAAATAAGAAGTATTCATCAGAAAATACTCTTGGATTTGACCTCGCTTCTACATTCTGGCATTTTGTAGATATTTTATGGTTATATCTCTTTTTCTTTTTATATTTCTTTAACTAAATAAAATTCTTATTTTTGCACAACTCAAAACAAATTGCAGTTATGGATTTTACAGTAATTAGCACCGAAACAGAAGGAAAAACTTGGGGTGGAGGGAACCAACCTCTAAAGTCAAGTTATGGAAAAATGATGATGTGGTTTTTCATTGTTTCTGATGCATTAACCTTTTCAGGTTTTTTAGCAGCCTACGGATTTTCAAGATTTAAGTTTATTGACTATTGGCCAATCGCCGACGAAGTTTTTACACACGTTCCTTTTTTACATGGGCAAGAACTTCCAATGATTTATGTTGCGTTTATGACCTTTGTATTGATTATGTCTTCTGTCACTATGGTATTGGCTGTAGATGCTGGACATGAAATGAAAAAAAACAAAGTCATTTGGTATATGTTCTTCACTATTATTGGAGGGGCTATTTTTGTAGGTTCACAAGCATGGGAGTGGGCAACGTTTATTCAAGGTGATTACGGTGCAGTTCAAACTAAAGGTGGAAATATATTACAATTTGGAACGTATAAAACGATTGATGGTGAAGATGTTTTCAAACGTGTTGCTGTTGAAGAATTCACGACTGCATCTCATACAGAACGTACACAACATGAAAACAAAAACGGACTTTGGTTTGTAGGGGAAAGTGCTCTCCCAGCGTTTTCTGTGAGTGATGTACTTCATGGTTTAGAATCACATCCTGAGATCTTGGTAAGAACTCAAACAATTAATGAAGATGGAGAAAAAACAGTTTTATCTAGAGAAGCGTCCATAAAACAAGTTAAAAACAACGGAAAACGGTATGTAAAAGGGGCAAATTTAGAAGTCAATGAATATGGCGCTCCACTATTTGCAGACTTCTTTTTCTTTATTACAGGATTTCACGGATTTCACGTATTGTCAGGAGTTGTTATTAATATTATCATCTTTTTTAACGTAATTATTGGGACTTACGAACGTCGCAAAAGTTATGAAATGGTAGAAAAAGTGGGACTTTACTGGCACTTTGTAGATTTAGTTTGGGTATTTGTATTTACATTCTTCTACCTAGTTTAACCGTATATATTTTTTAAAATGGCAACACACGCACATAAGTTAGAAATTTTTAGAGGCTTGATAAAATTTAAGTCCAATACACAAAAAATATGGGGAGTTCTTTTATTACTTTCCATTATTACAGCAGTAGAAGTTGTATTAGGTATTTATAAACCAGCTTCTTTAATGACACCATCAATGACCCCTTTTGAAGGCGGTTTTGGAGCACTATTAGCTAACATAGTGTTTTCTGGATTCATCTATATGAAAAGCCTTAATTTGATATTTATAGTGCTTACCATTGTGAAAGCTTACTATATTACTTGGGATTTCATGCACATGCGCGATGAAACCAAATCACTACGTAGATTAGTGGTCTGGACCACCATCTTTCTAATTTCGTACCTTGTTTTTATACTACTTCAAGAAGGCGGTTATATAGAGTCTGTTTACACAAATGGATTTGTCAAACGCGATTTTTAAAAAAATAGATAAATATTAACATTAAAAAGGCGGCTAATTAAAGCCGTCTTTTTTATTTTTGTCTTATGAAAATGACTAAATTTAAAAAACCTTTTGTACTCACTGTACTGTTTTTTTTACCGGTTCTATTTTTGTTGTTTTTATACCCTTCAAAACACAATTATAAAACCTTGGATGTCATTAAAAAAGACATTCCAGAACTCTCTAATTTTGTAACCAAAAACGGCGAGGCATTACAATTAGAAAACCATCTCACTGTATTAGGCTTTTTAGGAAAAACTCCGATGGAAGATGCCATTTTAGCTCTTAACTTAAAAGAATTGGTTTATGATAAATTTCGAGGATTTAAACGGTTCCAAATTATTATTTTAGTTCCTGAATCTGCACAGATGCAAGTTGAGTTGTTAGAAAAAGAACTCAATCAGTATGAGTTTTTGGAGTATTGGAAATTTGGCTTTGGCACTGATACTGATGTATTATCTGCGTATCAATCGCTCAAGATTTCTACTGTTTTGGATTCAAATCTAAAAACCTCAGATGTATTTATTATTGATAAAGAGCGCCATCAAAGAGGGCGTTTTGACGATCGCGATAAAGATCAAATAAAAAATAAAACACCCTTATACGGGATGAGCTCATACGATTGTTTGGAAGTATCCGTGCTTAAAAATAAAATGAGTGAAGACATGCGTATTTTGTTTACAGAATACCGTCAAAAACGTAAAGGAAATTTCAATTCTATAAGTCGTAGAGCAGAGGATCTAAAAGGAGATGAAAAAAACTAATTATTCATACGTCGGCGTTTCGTTTATCATTTTAATTTTTGGAATTATTGTAGTTCCTAAAATAGTTGATCGTATTCAAAATAATGACGTCACACGCTCGGAAAGTCGAAGTAAAGAACTTAAATTGATGGTGTCTGACTCATCGCCTTTGTCGTATCTTATTATAAATGGCGAAGCAAAAAAAGTCCAGCCTTTTCAGTTTATAAATCAAGATGGAGATATGATTTCTAATGCAGACTTTGTTGGCAAAGTGTATCTTGTTGAGTTTTTCTTTTCAACCTGTCCTACAATCTGCCCAAAAATGAATAGAAATTTAGTGGACATTCAAAACACTTTCCCCAACCGTCCTGATTTTGGAATTGCATCCTTTACAATCAATCCTGATTACGATACTCAAGAAGTACTAAAAGTTTATTCAGAAAATTATGGCGTCACCAACCCTAATTGGCACTTTATGACGGGTGATAAGGACGCTATTTATAAGCTAGCGAATACAGGGTTTAACCTTTACGCTGCTCAAGTTGATGGTGCCGACGGTGGCTTTGAACACTCCGGAAATTTTGCACTTATTGACAAAGAGGGGTATATTCGCTCCAGAAGAGATGCATTCGGAAACCCAAAAATTTATTATAAAGGAATTATTAGCCAAGAAGAGCAATTTAATGATGAAGGTGAATCAGAAGACATCAGTGCGCTTAAAGAAGATATTTTAAAATTATTAGAAAATGAATAACAAACCACAATCAATTGAAAAAAAATACCAGTTATGGATTAATATTGTGTCCATAGCCGTGCCTGTTGTAGTTGCACTTTTGTTTACGGTGCGTTTACCAAATGTAAAACCTCTTTCATTTTTACCTCCTATTTACGCTTCTATCAACGGTATTACAGCTGTTTTATTAATTTTAGCACTTGTAGCCATTAAAAATAAAAAAATAACATTACACGAAAACTTAATGAAAACAGCGATTTTCTGTTCTTTTTTGTTTTTAGTGATGTATGTAGCCTATCATATGACCAGTGATTCTACTAAATATCTAGGGGAAGGCTCTATTGTTTATGTGTATTATTTTATTCTAATTAGTCACATTGTTCTTTCAATCATTGTAATTCCTTTGGTACTTATCAGTTATGTAAGAGCACGCCTTGGGCAGTTTGAATTACACAAAAAAATAGTCCGATATGCTTTTCCTGTATGGCTATACGTTGCTGTAACGGGCGTAATTGTATATCTTATGATTTCACCCTATTACGTTTAAACCTTGAAACGAGCTATCCTTACATCGATTTTCGTGCTGTCATTTACAATTGTAAATGCACAGTGTGCAATGTGTAGAGCTGTTTTAGAGAGTGAAGTGGGTCAAGAAACTGCAAAAAGTGTAAATAACGGCATCTTGTACTTAATGGTCATACCCTATATTCTGATTGGGGGTTTAGCATTTTTTTTGTACCGCTATTTGAAAGACTCTAAATAAAAATTATTACTTCAATTTAAAGTTCATCAACTCAGTCATTGAGACATTCAGCATCTGAGATATTTTAAACAACGTTAATATGGTTATATTTCTTTTACCGTTTTCTATGTTAGAATAACTTCCGCTGTCCATGTTACATAATTTAGCGACTGTTTTTTGACGCAATTTTTTTTCCTGACGTATCGTTCTTAAATGATAGCCAAAAGATTTCAATATAATATCGTTTTTTTCTTCGAAATTTCCCACAGAATTTAAAAGTTAGTTAAAATTAAACGGCTAATTAAAATATAGTTCAATTTATAGCGTTTTACTCAATTAAAATTAGTGTGTAGCAAGTCAATATTACAAATTTCTAGATAAAAATCACAAGTTTTATTTAAAAAAATAGAGCATAAATCTAGTTTTTTTATATTTATTGGATTATACTTCAAGTTAGTGAAATCTAAAATCAGTTATGTATGAGTAATTGAGATTTTTGTAAGCCATTACTGGTACAAAAACACGTATTATATTTTAATAAATTTTTTTAACTCCGTTCGTGTAACAAAATGTAATTTAGAACGTCTTATTATTGATTATTTAGTCGTTTAACCAAATCCAGTTTATGTTAGAAATAAAACAGCTTCACAAATCCTATGCCATTGGAGACTCCAGTTTACATGTCCTTAAAGGAATTGATCTTTCTGTAGCTCAAGGCGAGATGGTGGCTATAATGGGTTCGTCCGGGTCTGGAAAATCAACCCTCTTAAATATTATAGGCATGTTAGACGAAGCAGATGAAGGTGACTATATACTGGATCAAGTTCCTATCAAAAATTTGACAGAAAAGAAAGCTGCCATTTATCGCAACAAATTTTTAGGATTCATTTTTCAGTCGTTTAATCTCATTAACTACAAAAATGCACTTGAAAATGTAGCCTTGCCTTTATACTACCAAGGGCTCAAACGCAAAGAACGTCAAGAAAAAGCACGATTTCACCTTCAAAAAGTAGGACTTTTAGATTGGGAAACCCACCTGCCTAGTGAATTGTCAGGCGGCCAAAAACAACGAGTCGCTATTGCTCGTGCCTTGGCATCTGACCCAAAACTACTTTTAGCAGATGAGCCTACGGGCGCACTAGATACAACTACTTCCTACGACATTATGGCTTTTTTACAGCAACTCAATGATGAAGGTAAAACCATTTTAATTGTCACTCATGAAGAAGACATTGCTGCCATGTGTAAACGTATTGTACGTTTACGTGATGGCGTAATAATGGAAGACAAAAAAGTAACCCAAGTTAGAGCAGAATTACATGTTTGATATAGACTTTTGGCGCGAAATTTTTCAAAGCATCAATAAAAACCGTACTCGGAGTTTATTGTCAGGCTTTACGGTCACCTTTGCCATTTTATTATTTACTATATTATTTGGGCTTGCAAACGGCCTGAGTAACACTTTTGCTGAAGCCTTTGTAGACGATGCCGCCAATGCTGTATTTATCCGTTCAGGGGCAACCACCAAAGCCTACAAAGGCATGCAGGCTGGTCGCCGCATACAATTTAGGAATGAAGATTATAAGTACATCAAAACAGATTTTGATGACAATGTAGAGTTTATCACCTCTCGGATTTACAAAAATGTGGCCGCCTCTTTTAGAAACGAAAAAAATAATTATTCTTTGCGTGCTGTACACCCTGACCACCAGTATTTAGAGAAAACAAAAGTCTATAAGGGACGCTATATCAATCAACGCGACATGGATATAAAAACCAAAGTTGTAGTAATTGGAAAACTAGTAAAAGAAGATTTATTTTTAAAAGTAGATCCTTTGGGGAAATATATTAATTTAAGTGGAATTCCTTATAAGGTTGTGGGCGTTTTTGCTGATGATGGTGGAGATGATGAAGAGCGTCTGCTCTACATGCCCCTTTCTACGGCACAGCAAGTTTATGGGAATAATGATTATGTAGATCAAATTAATCTCACTTATAAACCCGAATTAGATTTTAATCAAGCCATTGATTTTGGATTGGATTTAGAAAAAAAATTAAAAGAACGTTTTTTAGTAGCTCCAAACGATCAACGTGCAGTCCGTGTGTTTAATATGGCCATGCAAAATAAAGGGATTACTCAAATGACTTCAGTTTTGGGAATTATAATATTAATTATTGGGATGGGAACACTCATCGCTGGAATTGTAGGAATTAGTAATATTATGATTTTTATTGTAAAAGAACGCACTAAAGAAATTGGTATTAGAAAAGCACTGGGCGCTTCTCCAAAATCTATTGTCGCTATTATTCTAATAGAATCTATTTTTATAACAAGCACTGCAGGGTATTTTGGATTGCTCTTGGGTGTTGGAATTTTAGAATGGGCGGGTCCTAGTTTGAAAACCTATTTTATTACAAACCCCTCTGTAAGTACAAGCCTTGTTATTTCAGCAACGCTTACTCTTATTGGAGCAGGAACTTTAGCAGGCTATTTACCGGCCAAAAAAGCATCAAAAATTAAACCTATAGTAGCACTAAGAGACGACTAGATGATTAGATTTTTATTCGATAGAGATACATGGCAAGAAGTCTACGATAGTATGAGCAAAAATAAATTGCGCACAGCGATCACTATGGTGGGCGTCTGGTGGGGAATTTTATTACTCATAACCCTTTTGGGAGCTGCAAGAGGTATGGAAAATTCGTTCAACCGAGCGTTTGGCGATTTTGCAACCAACAGTGTTTTTGTATGGGGGCAAAACACAAGCAAGCCCTTCAAAGGATTTCAAGAAGGAAAAAGAGTACGTCTTAAATTATCTCATGCCAAAAAAATAGAAGAAAATGTAGAAGGCATCGAATTTGTAGTCCCTCGAAACAGGAATCAAGCCTTTGTTGTTCGTAATTTTTTATCAGGATCTTACAGTGTCAATGGCGACTATCCACTACTAGATAAAGTTCAAAAGAAAAAATTATTAAACGGTCGTTTTATCAATCAAAACGATATTGATGACAATAAAAAAGTAGCTGTTATTTCAGAAGACATCTACAAACAACTATTTGAAAAAGATGAACAAGCTATTGGTCGATACATCCAAATGAATAGCATCAACTTCACAGTAATTGGAGTGACACAAAATAGCAATGCCAATATGGGCCCAAGCAGTGATATTCACATTCCTTTTACCACCTTTCAACAAATTTACAACCAAGGAGATACCATAGGCTGGCTTATGATTACAGGAAAGCCTGAGTATAACATCAAACAAATTGAAGAAGATGCTAAATTATTATTGCGGAATTTAAATAAAATTCACCCTCAAGATAAACGTGCTTTTGGAAGCTTTAATTTGGGAAAAGAATTTGCTAAAATCACCGGATTTTTAAAAGGGATGCAATTTTTAACATGGTTTGTTGGAATCGCAACCCTCATCGCAGGCGTATTTGCCATTGGAAATATATTATTAATAACCGTAAAAGAACGCACCAAAGAAATTGGAGTAAGACGTGCCTTAGGAGCCACTCCTTTTGAGATCAAACGTCAAATTGTAGTTGAAGCTGTATTTTTAACCTTTATAGCAGGACTGCTAGGGATTATTTCAGGAGGATGGATGTTAATTGCAGCAGACAGTGCATGGGGTCAAGGCGATGACGCAACACTTGTAAACGCCTCCGTATCCATAGCGGTAGTATTTATTGCCCTACTCATTCTAGTAACTTTAGGAACTCTCATAGGACTCATCCCTGCGTTTAAAGCCACAAGTATCAAACCAATAGAAGCATTAAGAGAAGAATAAAAAACCAAAACAATGAACAAAACAGTAAAAATTATTTTAGGAATCGTCTTACTAATATTATTAGTATTTGTATTAAAATATTTTAAAGATTCGAACGCTAAAGAAGTTGTGGACTATAAAACAGAACTTCCTTTTTTTAGTACATTAGATACCAAAACGGTTGCTACAGGGAAGTTAAATCCTGAAGAAGAAATTGAATTGAAACCGCAAATTTCTGGTATCGTAGATCAAATTTTTGTTGAAGAAGGCGACCTCGTTAGAAAAGGAGATTTAATTGCTAAAATTAGAGTGGTTCCAAATGAACAAGCCCTAGGAAGTGCCAAAAGCCGCATCAATTCCGCAAGACTCTCATTTGAAAATGCACAAACTTTATTTGATCGAAATAAAACCCTTTTTGAAAAAGGAGTCATCTCTAAACAAGATTTTGAAAACAGTGAGTTGAGCTTGAATCAATCCAAGGAAAGTTACGACCAATCCAAAGACGATTATCAAATTATAAAGCAAGGATCTCTTTCTGGGGGTAGCTCTGCCAACACCACTATTGTTGCTCAAATTCCTGGAACTGTTCTTGAAATCCCTGTTCGTGAAGGAGATCAAGTCATTCAAAGTAATAACTTTAATGCAGGAACAACCATTGCTACGATTGCGGATATGAGTAAAATGATATTCGAAGGTAAGGTTGATGAATCTGAAGTCGGAAAATTAGAAGAAGGCAAAGACATCAAAGTCATTCTTGGAGCAATTAACGAAAAAGAATTTCCTGCAATTCTTACTTTTGTAGCGCCTAAAGGCGTGGAAGAAAATGGAGCTGTTCAGTTTACAATAAAAGCAGATGTGACCATTGAAGCGAGTACAAAAATTCGTGCAGGTTACAGTGCAAATGCGGAAATAGAAATAGAAAGTAAAGATAGTATTTTGGTTATCAAAGAAGCACTTTTACAGTTCAATCGCATCACCGAAAAACCGTTTGTTGAACTCTTAAAAGCAAATGGAAGTTTTGAGACTAAGAACGTAGAAATTGGACTGTCTGACGGAATTAATGTAGAAATTATTGAAGGCGTTGAAGAAGGCGATGAAATCAAGGTTTGGAACAAGGCATCAGAAGAAAACAATGAAGATGAAGAAGAAGATGAATAATAAAACCCCCAACACTATGAAACATATATGTACAGTTCTTTTTCTTTTTGGAACGTTGAGTAGTTTTGCTCAAAAAAAATGGAGCCTAAAAGAATGTGTCGATCATGCATTGGAACATAATATTTCGGTGAAGCAATCTGTGTTAGACATTGATTTAGCCACTCAAGACGTGGTAAATGCAAAAGGTAATTTCATGCCATCCCTAAGTGCTTCAGCATCTCAAAATTTTAACTTTGGATCTTTTATTGGACAAGACGGTTCGAGAATCAAAAGTGATACAAGAGGGAATAATTTTGGGTTAAATACGGGCGTTACAATTTTTAATGGATTTCGAAATTTAAATACTTACAAGCAAGCAAAACTAGGCGTAGAGGCGAGTCAGCTTCAACTCTCCATTCTTCAGGATAACATCTCTATGACTGTTATTAATGCATTTTTAAATATTTTGTTCAACAAAGAAAATCTTAAAATTGCCAATGAGCAATTATTGATTAGTTCAAATCAACTAGATCAAATTAACTCTCAGGTTGAAGCGGGAATCAAACCTCGCTCTGATTTATTTGATATTGAAGCCACGATAGCATCTAATAGAGAAAGTATTGTAAATGCAGAAAATAGTTTAGACTTGTCTTTATTAAACCTAAGTCAAAACCTTCAAGTATCTCCGAATGATTTTGATATTGAAGAAGTTCAAATTAATTTAACATCCGTGTCCATGGCATACAATACTTCTGGTGAAATTTTGTCTTATGCTTTAGAAAATCGAGCTGAAATTAAGAATGCAGAATTAAGTATAGAAAATTCTGATTTTGGAGTAAAATTGGC
>Ga0209534_10001867_pt1 | contig 21674 bp, 22 predicted proteins | sample COG_07_FD_184751 | JGI IMG/M metagenome (GOLD analysis project Ga0209534, IMG submission 184751) | Pelagic Microbial community sample from North Sea - COGITO 998_met_07 (SPAdes) (version 2) | ecosystem: Environmental > Aquatic > Marine > Neritic zone/Coastal water | place: Helgoland, sampling...
CTATTACAACTTTGAAAGAAGGCATCAATCTTTGGATGATCAAATACCATCTGACATATACCGAAAAGCTGCATGAGTATTAACCTAAATATCAATCAAAGCTGTCCTATTAAATGGGGTATCTACAAAGGCAATGGCGTATGGCCGTTGTTACCTGCTGGCCTATGTAAAAATTGCTCGCTGATTACCAGAATTAGAACACTAGAGATCAAGCTACACAGGTTATAGAAACCTTATCCTAAATACATCGCTTAGGCCTGGGAATAAACAAATGCTGGAGATCACAAACTGGGAAATATGAAACCAGCTTTGAACGAGCAAATAAAATAGTGGAGTTCTGAGATTAGCAATGTGGAGTAGTGGAAGCCATCTTTCTCAGATGAATTATGTGGGCTTGCTGGTAACGGTTAGTATATGGCAAGTAGGGCACAAGAAAGCGATATACTTTCAAGTTTGCACTGAGCCAAATCGTTGTATTTTGTTTTTATCTTATTCATTTTAAAAGCCAAATCAACGATTTGGCGGTGTTTCAAATAACCACTGAACTTTCGAAAACCACCAAACGCCCTATTTGCTATATACAGTGTTAGGTGCTTTTTTAATTTTTATTATATCCGAACTCTCTTGTTTGTAAAACTTCTTTCCACCAATTTTCTCTTAAAATAATAGTTTCATCATCTACTGTTGACTTGAAGATGTCTAAAATCGAATATCTGAAATTATTCTTGATGTGATCAAAATCTAACTTCTTTAATTCAACATTGCCACCGTTGCCATTTTTTATATATGATTTCCATCTGCCGAGTATCATATTCTCTCCATATGCTGAGCCAACATACTTTTTACCGTTAGAAGCGTCAGAAATCAAATAAACACCCTTCTGATTCTGAAGTGCCGTTTTCCAACTTTCCTTTGTAATAACCCTCGATAATTCGTTCCAACTGATATTTACCCTGTCATAGCCTGGGAAAATATCATTGTCAAAAGTGTCAGGTAAAATTTGTTGTATCTCACAATCATCCATAACCGAGTTAGCTAGGCGAATCATAGTTTGAGATTTATTCTTGAACTTTATAATTAACCGTCCAAAGTATTTTTCATATTCAGTAAGTGTCTCAAATTCATAACCCACTCCATTGAATTTATTTAAGTCCTTTGTGATTCTACCGATGTGAAACAATAGCCAAGAATCTTTTTCATTTAGTCTTATGAATCCTATGGTTATTTGACCATTTTTATAAGATTTGTTTTTGCTGTAATTCCAATAGTGTCCAGCGAGAATAGTCTCAAAGTCTGCGTTTTTAAATAATTCGATTGGATTCCAATTACCAGCAAACATCAGATTGAACCTGACCTTAACGTTGTCAAGGTCTTTCAGTTTTAAAATTTCATTTAGTAATATTTTCTCTGCTGGTTTTTTCATTTTTCTAATTGCACCTAACTGGTTATAGGATGCCCTAAAGTAGCAATAATGCTCGTATTCTCATGGGATAAGGAAGTTTGAGGGGCCTGGGAGCTCGTTTCGGTCGGGTTCCGACTCCGAGCTCAAAAGCTTATCGAAAGAACTGGAGACGCTCAGTTTGAGCTTCTGACTTACGTGCGTATAAATCATCGTGGTCTCGGGCTTCGAATGTCCCAACAACTCCTGAACAATGCGCAAATTGATGCCGGCTTCCAAAAGGTGAGTGGCATAGGAATGTCGAAAGGTGTGAGGTGTCACGTACTTTTCAACGCGAGCTTGCTTTACCGATCGGGCTAAAAACTGACGAACACTGGTCGGGGAGTAATGATTGCCCTCTCGACCTTCGAATACAAAATGATTTGGGTAATACCGATCCAAATAATTGCGCATCATAACCTTCAAAGCAGGGGAGAAGGGTAGGTAACGAAACTTGTTGTTCTTCGACATCCTTATGTGAATCTGACTGCGATCAAAATCTAAATCAGTGGTGGTTAAATTGCACGCTTCGCTCACACGCAAGCCTGCGCCATACATCAAAGCCAATAAACTGCGGTGCTTTAAATTCGCGGTGCACTCCATAATGTTTCGTACTTCCTGAAGCGACAATACAACGGGTAGCTTCTTCACCTTCTTCGGACGAACAAGTTCGTCGGGGTGGATTTCTGGATTCTCAAACAATTCCAAATACAACTTCAAGGCTCCTATAAATTGCCGGTGATAACTCAAGGAATAGTTGTTCTTCTTTAAGTAATTGGTCTGGTAGCGCTCTAAGTCATTCTGACTCATCTCATCGGGCATGCACCTCAACCAAGCACTCACCCCAAAAATCATACTCGTGTAGGTTTCACAAGTGCTCTCACTATAGCGCCGTGAATGCAATCGCAAATGGTAGCGGGTAATTTTCTCTTCCCCTCCCTCAGGTAGGTCGCGACCAATGCTGCGGCGAAGCTTCACCTTCTCACCAACGCCTTTTGGCATTGGAACAGCAGGGAAACGAACTTGCTGTTGGTCTATCCAAATCTGCCCTCGGAACCGATCCCATATTTCATGCAGAATGGAACGCTCGTTGGGAAACTCCCAACAGGATTTCTGCGGATTCCATCTTCCTCGCATTTCCTTCAACTGCAAAACGATGCTTCGTTCGAATGGAAACCGAACTTCCAAAATGGCGGGTTGAACATCCAAGTTCGAGCGCAATACGATTTTGAACTTCTTCACCCGACCAAACTAAAACGCCGGTGGTTGGTGCGACGAATAAGTGTATTCGTGGGCTTTCAAAAGACTAGACAACCGCTGGGCGAAGAAGGTGTAGAGGAATGCAGCAACTTCCCGAATTCGCTTAGAAGATAAGGTTGATGTCCTGACGGCCTACAATAGCCATCGACAGCATGTCGAACAACTCTTCTTCAGCCACGCTCGAGGCATCCGAAAATTCAAACAACTCAAGCAAATTGATGTGGTCTTCCTTTGTCCAATAAGCTTCCAACTTCTCGATGGTCCTTACTTTCTTAAGCTTAATGGTGAAATTCATTTTTTTGCTATTTGTTCTTCGAGAAAAATAATTCAAGCGTTCATGCCCGCCAACAGCTAAGCTAAGTTATAGCTGAATCAGCTATGTGCAACAAAGCGAAATGGAATCTATTCAACTCAGGGCGCTAAATCTCGATTTACGACCAAAACGAGGAGCGCAACAATGCGTTTTGAAAACAGAAATCTCAGAAGATCAAATTGATACAGAGGCTCTAGTCGGCTTCGACAAACTCGAAAGGAATCTCATTTTCTTCGAGCATATCTCCCATGCGTGTGTTTTTAGGGTCGGCGATGAGCATGGCGATTTTAAAATTGATGTCGTTAGGTGCTGTGCGAGCTCCATCTGCAGTGTCGGCAAGAATTTCCAAGAAGATGCCAACCTCTTCGTCGGGCTCTTCAATCAACATCTTGTCTGCCCTTGGAATTACCAATAAGAACTCTTTGGTTTCCACATTTTCAAAGACTTCAAGAAGACTGTTGTACAATTTGTCCCAGTCGTTTAATAGAGCGTCAGGAAAATCGAATTGGTCAAATGCTTCAGTCATCAAGCCAGCCTTGTTGGTCGAACGGCTTGCGCTGAGCACGACCATAGTCACGTCCAAATCCTGGTCTTTTTCCAGGTTCTTCTGGGTGTTATCAGCGCGATCATCTACCAATAGAAAATCAACTTCTTGACTGAACATATTCTTTACGAACTCCATAATCTCTATTTAACCTGCCGAATAAAAACTGCGGCTTCTGTGCTGTTAAGCACTCAATTTTCGCCTGAAAGAGTACAAATACATACTCGGCGTAGAAGACTCAATGATAAGCTGAATTGCTCTCACTTGCAATTTTCTTTGCGAAACAATTATAGTGCGATTGTATTGAGAAACAAAACGATGCGCGTTTTAGTTGTCATTTTTATCTAAACGGAGGGAAAACAGCTTTCATTTTGAGTCAATACATCTTGCTCTAAACGAAGGAAATCTTTGTAATCAACATCAGCTCAACAGACTATGAAAACATCTACTCTTTCAAACGCTCGAGGTACTCCTTCAAAGCTTTTTCTCTGCCCAAGTCTTTTGGCTTGTAAAACACCTGGTTTTTGAGAGAATCGGGGAGGTAATTCTGCTTCACGAAGGCTCCCGGATAGTCGTGTGGGTATTTATAATCGGCTCCGTAACCCAATTCCTTCATCAACTTGGTAGGTGCATTTCGCAAGAAAAGAGGAACGGCTTCATTCGGATATTCCTTTACAAGAGCTTGAGCCTTTTTCAAGGCCAAGTAGGCCGAATTGCTTTTTGGTGAACTGGCCAAATAGATGGTGCACTCAGCCAATGGAATTTCACATTCTGGATATCCCAAGGCTTGAACTGCATCAAAACAAGAAGCGGCCAAGGCTAGAGCCGTGGGGTTGGCCAAGCCAATGTCTTCAGAAGCTAGAATGAACAAGCGCCTTGCAATGAACTTCGGGTCTTCTCCAGAAGCGGTCATCCTACACAAATAATACATGGAAGCATCGGGGTCGCTTCCTCGCACAGATTTAATGAAGGCAGAAATGAGGTCGTAGTGCATCTCTCCCGACTTATCGTACACCGAAAGGTTCTGCTGCACGATTTCTTGAACTTCTTCCGTACTCAGGCGCGATTTGCCTTCGGCATTGCTCAGCAGCAATTCCAGCGTATTCAACAATTTCCGTCCATCGCCACCCGAAAGGCGATAAAGAATGTTTGGGTCTTCCAACTCGACGCCTTGTTCTTTCACCCAAGAATCTTCAGCATAAGCGCGTTCCAGCAGCATCTTCAGTTCTTCTTGACCAAAAGAATTGAGCACATACACCTGAGAACGAGAGAGCAGGGCGGGAATCACTTCAAAAGATGGATTCTCGGTGGTGGCTCCTATAAGTGTAATGGTTCCGTCCTCAACAGCGCCCAACAAAGAATCTTGCTGACTCTTACTGAAGCGGTGAATCTCATCGATGAAAACAATCGGATTGTTCTGTCCAAACAGACCGCCACGTTTTGCATTCGAAATCAGCTCTCGAATGTCTTTTACTCCAGAGTTGATGGCGCTCAGTTGATGAAAAGGTCGTTTTAAGGCTTCGGCCAGCAAACGAGCGATGGTAGTTTTGCCTACACCGGGTGGTCCCCAAAATATTATGGAGGGAATGAGCCCCGAACGAATCGATTTGCGAAGTGCACCTTGCTCACCCAATAGGTGGGCCTGACCGATGATGTCGTCGAGTTTCTTGGGTCGCAGTCGTTCGGCAAGTGGAGTGGGTGAGAGCACATTCAAATAAAACGAAATCTGTGCTATGCTCAGTCCGAATATCTTTGTTTCTACATGAAGATCGAACGCTGGGATTTTAACCGAGGAGAACTGCAGGAAAATGACCTCCTCTTAGAGCCGTTGAAGCTCTTCAAACAATGGTATGAAGATGCCGTTTCAGAGAACGTGCAAGAGCCCAGTGCGGTTGTTGTAGCTACGGTGCTCGACGGACAGGTGGCAACGCGCGTTGTTTACCTAAGAGACATTCTTGAGGAGGGATTGGTCTTCTACACAAATTATGAAAGTCAGAAAGGAAAGGCAATCGAGCAGGAGAATAGAGTGGCCATGAATTTCCACTGGTCGGAACTTGAACGCCAAGTAAAAGTGAAAGGCATTGCTGAAAAAGTACCCGCCGAAGTATCAGATCAATACTTCTCTGAACGACCTCGCCTGAGTCAACTCGGCGCATGGGCCTCCAATCAAAGCAGCGTCATCGCGAATAGGGAAGAGCTCATACTTCGAATGGAAGAGTTCGAGAATAAATTCGACGGACAGCCCGTTCCTCGCCCAGAAAACTGGGGAGGTTACGTAGTAAAGCCAACTTCATTTGAGTTTTGGCAAGGTCGACCTGGCCGTTTGCACGACCGCTTCTTATTCACCTCCGAAAATGATGTGTGGAAGGTGAACCGTTTGAGTCCCTAATAATGAGTCTGAACTAAACTGCCCTTAATGGCTACTCAGCTTTAGGAGCCTTTTCAGTCTTTGCGGCAGCCTTCTTTTTTGGAGCGGCCTTTTTTGTTGCAGTCTCTTTCTTAGCTGTTGCCTCTTTCTTAGGAGCAGTTTCTTTTTTGGCTGCAGCTTTTTTAGCGGAGGCAGCTTTAGCGGCTGTCGGCTTTTTTGCGGCAGCTTTTTTCTTTGGCAACGCAGCGATCTCAGCTACGGATAGATTGCGTTTAGTTTTTTTTCTTGTAACGCCGAATGAACTTCTAAAGCGTTTTCCCTTCGTCGATTTACGATCTCCTTTTCCCATGTGCTATTGCAATTTGATTCAAATATAACGGATGCCAAAAAAATAGCCCCGTCGATGCGGGGCCATTTTCCATCGTTTAAATGTACGATGATTAGTTTACGCTACCAGAAAGCTCAGCGCCTGCTTTGAACTTAACAACGTTCTTAGCTGCAATTTGAATTTCTTTTCCAGTTTGTGGGTTACGTCCTGTACGTGCTGATCTATTAGAGATAGAAAAAGACCCAAATCCAACTAGTGCTACACGGTCACCTTTTTTAAGAGCTCCTGAAGTAGTGCTGATGAAAGCGTCCAATGCTCTTTTAGCATCTGCTTTAGAAATACCTGCGTCTGAAGCCATAGCTTCGATCAATTCGGCTTTGTTCATTATAATTCGTTTTTTGGTTAGAAATTGAATTTCGATTCCAAATGTATTGGAAAACTTAGAGCACACAAGGCTTGTAGGGCTTTTTGGATGCAAATGTTGAAAACTGTGGCCAAATGTTAATAAACTTGACTCTCCCGCTTTGCCTATAAGGCTTTCAGCGCTTTTGCTCTTCTTCCACAAAGATTCTGTCCTTTCCAAGGAACTCCGGACACTGAGTTGAGATCACTTTTGCGCCCCCTTCAGAGGTGACCTTCACGGAATGTACGGCCCTCCTAGGAATCAGGAAAAAGTCACCTGCTTTCATTCTATGAACGTCTTCATTTACGTAGAACTTTATCTCCCCCTCCTGGAGGTAGATGGTTTCGGTGTGTTCCGCGTGGTAGTGGGGTTTTACGGTGTCGAGCACCCAAATGAGATAGACCGTAGCATCCTCTGAATTCGAGATTTTTTCGACGACAATATTTTTCGTTTCGGAAGGCTTATGCTCGTGTGTCGAAATTACTTCTTGCGACTTTCCGAGAATTGGAAACAGAATCAAAAGACAGGCAATTAAACGAATCTGCATTGGCTTAAATTTGGGTGGCCGGCCAGAAAGGATTTCGCATCCATACGTCGTTTTCCAGCCTTTTGCAGCTCTAAAACCCGCAGAGAACCACTGCCAGTGTTCACAACTATTTCTTCTTTGGTGGCCTCAATTTGACCCACTTTACCGTCAATTTTAGGTCCTAGAGCACTCTTATAGATCTTAATCTGGCTTATTTCTTCACCTTCTTCAAGAATTCCAAAGGCTGCGGGATAGGGTGAAAGGCCTCGAATCTGATTGTGCAAGTCCTTCGCCGAACGACTCCAATTGATTTTACAAGTATCCTTATAAATCTTTGGGGCTTCTTTCAGCGGACGACCCAAGTCGATTCGATCTTGCTCCGTAGAGCTTAGTTTATTTTCGAATAGACCTACAACAGTTTCACTCAAAACATCAGCCCCTTCGCGCATCAAATTGTCTTGCAACACTCCCGCAGTGTCCTCATCGGCGATGGTCACTTCCCGCTGGAGTAATATGGCACCAGTATCGATTTTTTCTTGAATGAAGAAGGTCGTTACACCACTGCTTTTATCTCCGTTCATTACGGCCCATTGAATGGGAGCAGCTCCACGGTAGTCGGGGAGAAGGGAAGCGTGTAGGTTTATTGTTCCCAGCTTCGGCATGGCCCATACAGACTTAGGCAACATTCTGAAAGCAACCACAACAAAAAGTTGCGCGCCATAGGCTTTCAGTTCTTCTTGAAATTCAGTCGACTTTAAATTCGTGGGTTGAAGAACAGGAATGCCCAATTCTTCTGCACATTGCTTTACGGAACTGGCTTGAAGTTTATGACCTCGCCCGGCAGGTTTATCTGGAGCAGTTACCACGGCACATACCTCCGAAACTTTAGTCAGAGCTCTTAGGCTGTTGGCAGCAAATTCCGGGGTTCCAAAAAAGACAATCGGTCGGCTCAAGCTAGAGACTTCTCGGAATGCTCAATGATGAAATCGGCGAGCTCTTCACCGATGCGGCTTTGAGCTTCTAAAGTAGCTGCACCAATGTGCGGACTCAAGGAAAGTGCATCCATTTTAAGAAGGTCTTCCCTTGGACTTGGTTCGTTTTCAAATACGTCCAAAGCTGCGGCTCTTACTTTGCCATTTTCGATGGCAGCAATCAGTTCGCCCTCTTCAATGGTGCCACCTCGAGAAGTGTTGATGAGAATTACGCCATCTTTCATCTTCTCAATTTCAGCCTTTCCAATAACAGCACTTCCATCTGCCTGCTTAGGGACATTCAAGGATATGATATCAGCTTTCTGAAAAAGCTCATCTAAAGAACAAGTGCTCACTTTTTCCCAATGCACCACAGTACCATTGATCTCAATTGGAATCTCAGCGGTAAAGTCGCTCATGTCGTGTGCAACCACCTTCATCCCTAGCCCAAGCGCATAGCGAGCTGTAAATTGACCTATGCGTCCAAATCCAATGATTCCAATTGTTTTACCTCTAAGTTCTTGCCCTTTAGCATAAGCCTTTTTGAGTGTTGAGAACTCAGTTTTCCCTTCGTCGGGCATGCTTCTGTTTGCTTGGTTCAATGAACGTGAAAGCCCGAAGAGGTGGGCAATCACCAATTCAGCTACAGCCTGACTGGAGGCGCCTGGGGTGTTGAAGACCTGCAATCCTTTGTCGCGACCGTACTGAACGTCGATGTTGTCCATCCCAACGCCACCTCTACCAATCATTTTCAGATTTGGGCATGCGTCGATGAGTTCTTTTCGGGCAGTGGTAGCACTTCGCACGAGGAGAACATCTATGTTTTCGGCATTCATATAAGCAACCAAATCTTCTTGGTTCACTTTATCGGTAATTACGGTATGACCAGCTGCTTCAAGTTTTGCTTTACCAGCTGGAGCGATTCCGTCGTTTGCTAATACTTTCATCTATGCTTTGTTTTCAAGTTCTTTCATGCAATCAACCAACACCTGCACACTGTCTACATCCATTGCATTGTACATCGATGCTCTGTAACCGCCAACCGAACGGTGACCTTTAATGCCACTGATGTTGGCGTCGTTCCAAAGTTTGTTGAATGCTTCTGTATGTGATTCGTCGTTCAGAACGAAGGTTGGATTCATTTTACTGCGGTCTTGCTTACGCGCGGTTCCTTTGAACAGAGGATTGCGTTCCACTTCGTTGTAGAGCAAATCCGACTTCCGTTGATTACGGTCTGCAATCCAATTCATCCCGCCGTTTTTCTTCATCCATCTCAATGTGAGCATGGAAACATAAATAGAGAATACAGGAGGAGTATTGAACATGCTGTCTTTCGAGATGTGCACATTCAAATCGAGCATGGCCGGAATGTCGCGGCCCGATTTACCGAGAGAATCAGTCTTTACAATGTATACCGTTGCTCCAGCCGGACCGAGGTTCTTTTGGGCTCCTGCGTATATAAGGTCGTATTGACCAACATTTACTTCTTTGCTGAAAATATCGGAGCTCATATCGCAAATGAGCGGAATGTTCGCTCCTTTGATTTCTTGGAATTGCGTGCCGAAAATGGTGTTGTTGGAAGTGAGATGTAAGTAATCTCCATCAGATGGATTTTCGTAATCTGGAATGTAGCTGAAGTTTTGGTCTTCAGAACTTGCTATAACTTCCATACCGCCCAAGCGCTTTGCTTCTTTCAATGCTTTTCCCGACCAGGCCCCAGTGTTTACATATTTACCAACTCCACTGAGGCTAAGGTAATTGTATGCAGCGATGAGGAAACCAGTGCTAGCACCGCCTTGAAGGAAAAGCACCTCGTATCCACTCGGTACGTTAAGTACTTCCTTAACGAGCGAACGAGCTTCTTCCATCACATCGACAAAAGCGGCCGAGCGATGCGACATTTCCAGAATAGATAAACATGAATTGTTGAAGTTTAAAACGGCTTCTGAGGCTTCTTGAAAAACCTCTTGGGGAAGGATGCAGGGACCTGCAGAAAAGTTGTGGATTTTACTCATGTTTCTGTTGTCAAAATTTCCCTGCGAAGGTGCGACATTTTGCCAACGAACAAAATGACTTTTATCGGCCTATTTGAGGTGGGGCAGTGTAATTCTTCATGCTTCGATTTGAGCGAACGTCAACATCTTCTTCCAATCTCCAAAGTCCACCTTTATATCTAAGACCATCGTAGCTCATGTCAGGAACATAAAATTCATGCATTCCCTCGAGGTTATCTTGCATTGGACTCAAATGGTCAAAGACAACCATCTTAAGTTTTTCGTTGTAGGCCAAAGACATCACCGATTTTGCCGAATACTGGAAGATGACCCTCTGGCGCTTGGCATAAGGCTCATCAAAAACAAGGGCTCCAAATCGGGCCAATCCATCTTCGAAGTGCAGCACGTCAATGATCTTTTTGTTTGAAAAAGCGTCTTCGCCATCCCAGCCAAGCAATAAATAGTGTTTCGAGCCTTGGTGTTTGAAAGGAAGGATGTCGTAATAAAGGGAGCCAAACCACGATTGGGCATTTAGTTCAGCCTCAAGTGGCTTCTTTATGTTCGTGGATTTGTCTTGCAACTGAGTCACCTTAATCTTCGATTTATGTTTTTGGATGAGCACCGCGTAATACATGAAGCTCTGATTTTCCAGTGCCAAATTCCAGTTGATGATTTTTAAGTCTTTGTCGGGCGAATAGATGACTCCGATTTTTGGAATGGAATCGAGCTTGGAGAAAAAGGTGGACGGGTCTTCTGCTATTTCTAGAATCTGAAGTCCGAAGTTCCGATTCATCTCCATCTTTTCGGCGTCGTCGCGGCTCTTCATAATCTTCTCACGCATCGTCTTGAGTTCCAATTGAACTTCCATCAAATCGAATTGAGCTGATACGGAAAGAGTACAACAGAAACAGATGAAGAAGAGTAATGAGCTTCGGAGCATAAAGAATGCATTCAAATCTTGAACCAAAAGTAGTGATGTCCTTCTATCTTTGCCGCCTTTTATGCCAAGCTTTGAACACAGACTATTCGCTTTCGAACAATTGGGTCGTGAGCTTCAAGAATTTCTAACCTCCGACCTGAAGGGAGAGGAAAGGTCTAAGTTGTACGCTCAAGCAGAGCAGGAGAACGCTTGGTTTGTGGAACTTAGTGTGCAAACGGCTCTGCAAGAAATATGTTCCTGGCTCGAGCCAGACAGTCTGCGTCCTTTTGCAGAAAAGTACAGAGTAGAGAAGGAGTCGAGTAAAACCATTGGGCTCATTCTCGCAGGAAACATTCCTGCCGTCGGATTCCACGACTTGATGTGCGTGCTGCTTTCGGGACACCGAGCTTGGGTTAAATGTTCATCCTCGGATTCTGTGCTGATTCATTTCTTACTCGATGCGCTCTGCGCCATCGATGCAGAATTCAAGAAACAAATTGAATACAAGGACGGTCAATTGAAAGGGGCAGATGCTTACATCTCCACAGGAAGCAACAACAGCGCCCGATACTTCGAACATTACTTTGGTAAGTTCCCCCACATCATCCGAAAGAACCGTCATGGAGTTGCTGTAATTTCTGAAGAGACGACAGATGAGGAGCTTAAGTCTTTAAGTCACGACATCTTTCAATACTTCGGACTTGGTTGTCGCAATGTGAGTAAGATCTATGTACCCAAAGGATTTGACCTAAATCGCATTTACAAAGCAGCCATGGAATATCAGCATTATGCCAACTCTGTGAAGTATTACAACAACTACCACTACCACCGAACAATTTACCTTCTAAATAAGGAGCTTTTTTACGACAATGGCTTTTTAATCTTGAAAGAAGACAAGAATATGAGCAGTCCGGTTGGCGTCTTGCATTACGAATTCTACACCACGGAACCAGAAATTCCGATGGAAGAAGTGCAATGCCTTCTTTCCAATAAGAGCCTTGCCTTTGGCTCGGCACAACAACCGCGCATCGATGATTTTGCGGATCAAGTAGACACCATGGACTTTTTGCGAAGAATACATACTGCCGAAGAGTTATGAATTACTCAATGTTTATACTGAAAGGTGAAGAGATGTTAAGAACTGAGAATTTCAGTACATTTGAGCCCCGTCGGACATACGATTTCGGGACATGAAACAACTTCTTTTTCTACTTTTAACGGCCCTCATCTCAAGCTCTGCAATAGCTCAGCAGCTGATATGGTCGGAAGATTTTGAAGGAACGATAAGCCCAACATGGAGTTTGAACACCACCGACAGCAACTCTACCAATGCTGGGGAAAATGAGTGGGTCATCAACAATGAATACAACGGACCGACAATTCCGATCATCGTTCCAAACACTCCAACACAACCGGCTAGCTTCAATGGAGGTCCTACAAGTACTTATATGCACATTTCAAGTGCAGCTGCTAGGGTAGGAGGTCAACCGCAAAATGCTCATTACTCATTTCTTTCGACTCCCACATTAAACGAAAAGTACTTTACCAAGATGGCTTCGGGCATCAGTACGGCCAATTACATTTCTGTCTACTTTAAGTTTCACTTCCTTAATATGGCGGATGGTCCTGCTGGGACTTCTGGACAATTATACTATAGTACCAATGGCGGTACAGCTTGGATTCCTGTAAAAAACTACACCAACGTAGGGGCATGGACGGTAGATTCACTTTACAACCCAGCTTTTGACAACCAGAACGATTTACGCTTTGCCTTCCGATTTGAGAATCCTTATAGTGGAAACCCACCAAGCTTTTCAGTCGATGAACTTTCAGTGATAGGAACGCCAAGCTCGATTCCAGTAGTTGATTTTTCAGCCAGTCCGATTTCCATTTGCGAAGGAAGCTGTGTGAATTTTACAGATTTAACGATGTTCTTTCCTACTTCATGGGAGTGGACATTCTCTGGAGCCGACAGTGCGAGCTCTACTCGACAAAACCCAACAAACATTTGCTACCAGACTTCTGGTACGTACGATGTTAAGCTAAAGACTACTAATTCAGTCGGTGAGGATTCAACTTTGAAAGTTGCCTACATTACTGTAAACGATTGCAATACACCACCCGCTGCCAACTTCAAGGTCAGCAGACGAGTCATTTGCGCTGGTGATACCGTGAGCTTCACGGATTTGAGTACAGACTTCCCAGGCGAGTGGTTGTGGTTCTTCCCAGGATCTGATTCAGCCAACAGTACGCTTCAAAATCCCGAAAACATTCAGTACTCAACACCCGGTCGGTATGAGGTGACTTTAATTGTACGCAACATAGGTGGCTCCGATTCCAAAACGATTCAGAACTACATCGAAGTTCAAGATTGCGTATTGCCAATTCCCGTATTTAAAACAAACGACGCCAACGATAGCATTTGCATCAACACCTGTGTAACGATCAAGTACGACACCGACAGTGGCGACATCGACCGTGTAAACACCTTTGAGTGGTTCTTCTTTGGGATTGACACCACGCGATTGGACACGAGTATTTATGACTTAAATAACTTGGTATTCAACAGGAACCAACACACAGTTTGCTACAGCAAGGAAGGGCGTTACACAGTTCGCTTGGTTGTTTCAAATCAATTTGGAGTAGAGGTAAAAAACGAGGACAACTTTATAACAGTTGGCGGTCCACCCACTGTTAAAATTCTCGATTCAACTGTTTACGAGACCTATAAAGGGAATGACATTTTTGTACGAGGTGAAGGAACAGGAGATCTTTTCTACTGGGGTTATAAAGATGGCAAGGACGGCAACGGCAACGACATCTTTAGGTACGAGTCAGGAGAAAACGTTTTACCTCGAGACACAAGCTATGTGCTCATTTACGACTGGACAAAGAAAGAGACTGAGATCCGCACACATGGAGATCGCTGGTTCTATCTCCTAAATGAAAACGGTTACGGCTGTCGAAGCTTCGATTCCCTTTACGTTAATGTCATCAATGAGTTTTACGTTGGTGTAGCAGATATCTTCAGTCCAAATTCCGATGGTTATAACGACCGACTTCGGGTTCATGGCAATGGAATCGCCAAAATTAACTTCAGCATTTTCGATCGCTATGGAGGTAAAGTTTACGAAACTGAGAGCGTAGAAGAAGCAATTGAAAAGGGCTGGGACGGAACAAAAGAGGAGAGTGATTTAAACCCAGGCGTATTTGTATACGTTGTGAAGGTGACTTTACTAGACGGCACCTTTAGAGAAATGGTAGGCAACGTAACTCTTGTGAGATGAGAAAGATACTGCTCGTACTAGCTCTATGCGCACCAACCGTGCTATTGGCCCAGCAGGACATTCACCTGTCTCAGTTCTGGAATGCGCCTTTACAGTACAATCCTGCAACTGCTGGAATCTTCTACGGAAATTTCAGAATGTCAGCCACGCACAGAATCCAATGGGGAAGCTTGAGTGACCCTTACGTGACCACCGCAGCCTCCATCGACCTTCCTCTTCTTAGTGATCTTACAGGAAATGATTTATTTGGTGTTGGCTTGAATGTCTACCAAGATGAAGCGGGCAATTCCGCCTTTAAAACGCTCAAAGGAAACTTAAGCTTGAACTATGGAAAGTCATTCGACGCCACCGAAAGTCATTTCATCTCTGCTGGTTTTGCGGTAGGTTATGGACAGCGCACCATTGACTACTCAAATTTAAATTGGGGCAGACAGTGGAACATTACAGATTTCGATCAGGGCTTGCCAACCTTTGAGTCTTCTTCAGCTGCAGCGAGTGTAGATTACCTCGATATGACTGGAGGTCTGCATTATTTCTATTCCGATCATCAAGCATGGCAAATGCACGCGGGATTGGCTTTGGGACATCTCAATCGCCCAGAAGTGGGGTTCTATGGCGGTGAGAAATTACTGCGTAAGTACATCTTCACATGGCAAGCTGAGTATCACTCACATAAAGACCGCGTAGCAGTTTCTCCAAAACTCTTTTACATGCGTCAGGGCGATTTAGTGACGGCTGTATTTGGTGCAGAGTTCGACTTCCTATTGAGTGAAGCAGGAAAAATTCTAGGTAAGACGAAGGAAGTGACCTTTGAAACTGGGGTGTTCTATCGTTGGAAAGATTCCTTCTATCCAATGATGGGTGTTAATCTGGGTGGTTATACAATTTCCGTGACTTACGACATTACGCTGTCTTCTTTAACCGACCAAAACAAAGCCTTGGGTGGTCCAGAAATATTCTTGAGTTATAAAGGTGGGTATAAGAGAGGCCTCAAGGAAAGACACTCAAACGATCGCTTCGATCGAATTCACTAAGGTTTGTATTCGTAGGCGCCAATGTCTGGAATGGCATCGCGCATTGTCCCAAGGATATCCTCGTTTAATTTATTGATGTTCACTTTTCCCGAATCTACAGCTGCGCTCTCCGCGTAGAGGCTATAGTCGTCGTCGAAGGTACTAGTGAACACTGGATTCACCCCGAAACTGGAGCTCGGATTGAAGATTACACTCTCGTAGTTAGCCAAATCGCTGGTATCTTGTTTGGTTCTCAAAATGCAATGGTCGAAAGTCAAATCGAATATTCCTGATTCGTCTTCATCAATTTTCAGTTCTTCCTCCTTGCTTCCGAAGATGATGCTGTTTCCAAAGTACAGATGACTCAAATCTCTGGTAGTTTCCACACCAAGGTAGTTCGTGAAGTAGTTGTTTACAAGAACCATCGGCTCAGAGCGGTTTCCTGACCAATAATTGGCGAAGGTGCAATGGATGAAGTCGTATGTTCCGCCGCCGTTTACAGCTAGACTGTGTGTACCACAGTCGTAAATCACTAAGTTCTCAGCTTCAATTTTATGGTCTCTAGCCAAAAGGCCTATACCAACCATGTTTTGAATGACTGTGTTCTGAATGACCACAGGGTTTTCCGCATAAACCAAAGGCTCATTGAAAGGCCAAGCCTCACATTGAAGTCCTACGAAACCATTTTTAATGATGGCGTGCTGAATCACAGAGCGACCTCCTTCGTTGATCCAAATGCGATCCCATTGTCCAGGGCGATCTTGGAAATAGTCCTCTAGCCGGGATCCTTGAAATACAACTTCATTCTCTTTTTCCCCTCGTACGCTCAAGGCTGATCCTGGGCCAACCCACAGGCCTGAATTATTATAGAAATGCACTTGCGTGCCCGCATGTATCTTAAGTGTGAAGGTGGTATCCACTAACAGGTATCCATAAATGACGTGAGGTTTGTCGTTGAACCATTCCACAGTGTCTCCAAAGAAGTAAGGAGGCTCTGTGTAACTACTTAGACGAGAAAACACCGGAAGCCCTGGAATGAGCGTAGTAGGGCGATAGTAGTAAGCATCTTGACCCCAAGCGACCAAATCAACATCTTGGAGGTTTCCATTCGTCTGAAGTAAAATGGAATCCGATTCAACCAAGGGAGCATCTGAACGATTTGGGTCGATCGTGACTTCTACAAAAACGAAAATGCTGTCGTTGGCTGGAATTTCTATACCCTCATGAGATTTTCCTGCAATGCCATCCACGTTCAAACGAAACTTGGAGTCTTTTCCTTTGGCCAATCGAAGTTCTTGAATCACAAGATTTTCTGAGTAAGGATTGAAAATCACGAGGCGTTCTGTAGAAGAACCTAGACTGGTGAATACGGTATCGAAGAAAACGGTGTCGGTCGAAAACTCAAGCTTGGCGTCCCCTCCTTCGTAGAAAGAATTTTTCCGACATGAGCTGAAGGACACATAAATGAGGGCAAATATTAGAAGCTGTTTCATGCGGCGGACGAAGGTACGGAGAACGAAGAAGCAAGAGAAAAATTTCAGGGACTCAAGAATGTTTTTTGAATGATTAATGGCTACATTTGCAGCCCAATTAGAACAAGCATGAAAAAAGACATTCACCCCGAAGATTACCGATTGGTCGTTTTCAAGGATATGTCCAACGGTTACACATTCCTGAGCAAGTCAACAGCTCATTCAGAGGAAACAGTAACACACGAGGACGGAAATGAGTACCCTCTAGTAAAACTTGAGATTTCTTATAAGTCTCATCCTTTCTTTACCGGTAAGATGCAGTTTGTAGATACAGCTGGTCGTGTGGACAAGTTCCGCAACCGTTACAAGAAGTTTATCAAAGAAGGAGTCAAAGAACGTCAAGAAGAAAGCTAAAAAGACAGCCTCGCACAAGCGGGGCTTTTTTTATTCTATACTTTTATTAGGTGACCAAAGCGATTGTCTTCTTTGAACGATCTCGCGAGCGAATGCTGCCTCTAGCATTTACGCGCCCACTTTCTCACATCCGTATTGGAATCCACACCATTCAAGAAAAATGGGAGCGACATGGTTTCCATTGCAGCAATCACACAGCCGATTATTTGCGCGAGAAATTCCCTCTCAATATTTCTGAAGATCAATTTTTCGTTGATGCGAGCATGATCCCTTCGCCGGAATTCTTTCAAGAAGTTTCGGAGCTCAAAGTCAATGAAGCCTTAAGCAGCGGCGCTGGTGATGTTCTAGCATATCGGGCTGATACTCTAAGTACGAAAGAAGGTCTTCATCTAAAAGAAGTCCAGTCCGATTACCTCTACATCAAACACGCTTGGGACATCTTCTTAAACAATGGCCAGGCTCTTGAATGGGATTTTAAACTTCTGGGAGAAAGTCCACAAGTCGTTTCCGAGAGCAATACCCTAATCGGCTCGAGAATCTACATTGAAGAAGGCGCAAAGGTGACCGCCAGTATTCTCAACGCTGAGACCGGCCCTATATACATCGGTAAGGATGCGGAGGTGATGGAAGGCTCCATCATTCGTGGGCCGTTCGCTTTAGGGGAATCTTCTGAGGTTAAAATGGGAGCCAAAATTTATGGTCCTACCACCATTGGTCCGCATTCGAAAATTGGAGGTGAAGTCAGCAACAGCATTTTCTTCGGCTATTCCAATAAAGGGCACGATGGTTTTGTTGGAAATTCCGTAATCGGGGAGTGGTGCAACTTTGGAGCAGATAGTAATGTATCCAATCTAAAGAACAACTATTCCGATGTTCGGCTGTGGTCTTATGATGTGGAGGACTACATCGAGTCAGGACAACAATTCTGTGGACTCATTATGGGCGATCACTCAAAAACCTCCATAAACAGCATGTTGAACACAGGTACTGTCATCGGGGTGTGTTCCAATATATTCGGATCCGGGTTTCCAAATAAGTTCGTTCCTTCCTTTTCTTGGGGAATGGAAGGGCAAGAGTATAAACTCGACAAGGCGATTGAAACTGCCTCGAGAGTAATGGCGCGACGTTCTATTGAACTTACAGAGGTCGATCAAGCGATTATGGCATGGATATTTCACCACGACCAGCCATATCGTCAAGCCTAATTCAGACAATTCTTCCGCATACGCTCATGGTATGGTACTTGAAATGCCTCTTTCAGGTTCACGAACCAAGCACAGCCTGACAAGATGACCATGAAATATTTAGATTCAAACAAATTGGTAGAACTCGTTGAAGAGGGCGCCGACTTCATTCCATTGATGAGTGAAGAAGATGAGGAGTTGATGAACCTCGAAGAATACCCGGAAGTATTGCCGATTCTTCCTTTAAGAAATACAGTTCTTTTTCCTGGAGTTGTTTTGCCCATTACAGTGGGCCGGGACAAGTCTTTGAAACTCGTGAAGGATGCCTACGCTGGAAAGCGTCTTCTTGGAGCAGTTTCACAGATCGATCAAGCCAATGAAGATCCAAATCCGGATGAACTCAATAAGGTTGGAACCGTTGCTCGCATTCTCAAGTTGTTGAAGATGCCTGATGGAACCATCACCATCATCATTCAAGGCAAACGTAGATTCGAGATTGAAGAAGTCGTGAGCGAAGAGCCATTTATGACGGCCAAGATTAAAAGTCTTGTGGATGAAAAGGGAGTGAGCGATGATCGCTTCAGTGCGCTTATAGAATCGATTAAGGAAATGGCGACAAAAATCATTCATGCATCGCCTGAAATTCCGTCGGAAGCCAGTGTGGCTGTAAAGAATATTGATAGCCCTATTTTTCTTATCAACTTCATTTCCTCGAATTTAAACGTGGATTTGAAGCAGAAACAGGAGATTCTTGAAGCGCAGCAAATCACTGAAAGGGCAAACATCGTCTTGCTGAACATGACCAAAGAGTTGCAAATGCTCGAGGTTAAGAACGACATCCAATCGAAGGTGAAAACCGACTTGGACAAGCAGCAGCGAGAATACTTCCTGCATCAGCAAATGAAAACCATCCAAGAAGAATTGGGTGGTGACCCGCAAGACCAAGAGGTTGAAGAGCTGCGCGTGAAAGCGAAAGCTAAGAAGTGGAATACCAAGACCAAGGATTACTTCAACAAGGAGTTGGCGAAACTTCAACGAATGAACCCGGCGGGAATGGAATACAACGTTCAGCTGAATTACCTAGAGGTTCTGGTTGAGCTTCCATGGAACGAATACACCAAGGACGATTTCGATTTGAAGAAAGCACAAGCTGTTTTAGACCGCGATCACTTTGGCTTGAAGAAGGTCAAAGAGCGAATCTTAGAGCATTTGGCTGTCTTGAAATTGAAAGGAGATATGAAGTCTCCAATTTTATGCTTGGCGGGCCCTCCCGGTGTTGGTAAAACATCTTTAGGCAAAAGTGTGGCTGAGGCTCTAGGTCGGAAATACGTTCGCGCTAGCTTGGGAGGCCTCAGGGATGAAGCTGAAATCCGTGGACACCGTAAGACTTACATCGGAGCGATGCCAGGGAGAATCATACAAAGCCTAAAGCGAGCTGAAACCTCCAATCCGGTATTCATTCTCGACGAGATCGACAAGGTAGGAGCTAGCTTTCAAGGAGATCCATCATCAGCCTTATTGGAAGTGTTGGACCCAGAGCAAAACGAGGCTTTCTACGACAACTTTGTTGAATTAGACTACGACTTATCGAAGGTTCTTTTTGTGGCAACAGCTAATGATTTGGGGAACATTCATCCTGCCTTGCGCGATCGTATGGAAATCATCAATATCCCAGGCTATACAGTAGAGGAGAAGATTGAGATTGCACGCAAACATCTACTTCCGAAGCAAATTTTGGAGCACGGTCTGAAAAAAAGATCCGTTGTTCTCTCAAAGAAAATCCTTGAGTTTGTCATCGAGTCCTATACGCGAGAAGCGGGTGTTCGAGGTCTTGAGAAGGCCGTGGCCAAGATTGTGCGCAAAATCGCTCTCAAAACAGTGATGGAAGAGGAGTACGAATCCAAGATTTCATTGGAACAGATTTCCGAGTTTCTCGGAGCAGGCCATGAAAAGGATAAATACGAAGGCAATGAGGTTGCTGGTGTGGTAACTGGATTGGCCTGGACCCCAGTCGGCGGTGACATTTTATACATTGAGTCTTCTCTATCTCCAGGAAAAGGTAGGTTGACTTTAACCGGATCTTTGGGCGATGTAATGAAAGAGTCTGCTGTATTGGCACTGGAATATCTCAAATCTCATGCAGATCACTTCGGACTCAAGCCTGAGCTTTTTGAGAAGTACAACATTCACATTCACGTTCCAGAAGGGGCAACTCCAAAAGATGGACCTTCAGCTGGAGTAACCATGCTCACTTCATTAGCTTCCTTGTTCACCCAAAGAAAGGTGAAGTCGAAGTTGGCTATGACTGGTGAAGTAACGCTTCGAGGAAAAGTGCTTCCAGTAGGAGGAATCAAGGAAAAGATATTGGCGGCAAAACGCGCAAATATTTCTGAGATCGTAATGAGCAAGGCAAATGAGAAGGACCTCAAAGAGATTGAAGAGAACTACCTGAAAGGACTGAACTTCGTCTTTGTAAATGAGATGAAAGAAGTGGTGGACTACGCCCTCACAAAGCAGAAGGTGAAAGAGGCGCTAAGGCTTTAGTCAAGAAATAAGATTCTGACGAAGTAAAAACTCAAGTTGTTTGTTGACTTTTTTGAGTTTATCGGTGAGTTCACCATTGCGAGAACGTAAGTCGAAGAGTTCAAAATCACTGTTGAGAATGAAGCGTAAATCGTCTTCATCCCAAGGTTTCTGAACATAGCGATAAACTTCTCCTTTGTTGATGGCGTCGATGACAGCATTGATGTCAGCATATCCGGTGAGAAGAATTCGAATGGGACCTGGTAGAATTTCCTTTGCTTTTTGGAAGAATTCTACGCCATTCATTCCGGGCATCCTCTGGTCACTTATGATCACATTGACCACTTGATTCTTTAAGAGATCGAGTGCTTCTTGTCCAGAAGTAGCCGTAAAAACTTCGTAGTCGCGACGAAAGGTCGCCTTAAGAGCGATGAGATTGCTTTCTTCATCGTCTACGTACAATATGTAAATCGTCAGCAAAATCTGGACTGAGATAGAAGTAAAACTAAGTGATACTTTGGTACATTTCAAACGTTGATTGGAATGACCACAAAACAGTCCAAAATGAGAAAATTAAAATCAACTGAGTCAGTGGTTCGTGACATTAAAAGAAGGACCAAGCGAAAGTTTGCTGCAGAAGAGAAGATCCGAATTATATTAGAGGGTCTAAAAGGCGAGGAATCAATCAGTGCTATTTGCAGAAAGGAAGGGATATCC
>Ga0209534_10001881_pt1 | contig 21583 bp, 18 predicted proteins | sample COG_07_FD_184751 | JGI IMG/M metagenome (GOLD analysis project Ga0209534, IMG submission 184751) | Pelagic Microbial community sample from North Sea - COGITO 998_met_07 (SPAdes) (version 2) | ecosystem: Environmental > Aquatic > Marine > Neritic zone/Coastal water | place: Helgoland, sampling...
ATATTACTTTTAATTAATCAGAAAATCTTTTGACAAAAAAAAAAAAAATAAAAAATTCTTTACTTTAAACCGTCTGTTTTTATTCTAAAAAATTCAGTTAATTTGCTTAATTAAACAATACTTAGATATGCTGTATCTTATTGGTTTTATGGGTGTAGGAAAAACAACTATAGGAAAGCAAATTGCTGCTCTTAATAAAGTTGTTTTTATTGACACAGACAGTCAGATTGAAATAAAAACATCTAAAAGCATCAAAGAAATATTTGAAACTGATGGTGAAATTGCTTTTAGAAAATTGGAAACTGATACAATTCGATCAATTAATAAAAAAGCCATTATAGCCTGTGGTGGTGGACTACCTGCTCATAATAATAATATAGAATATCTTAAACACAAAGGGATAGTTATCTACTTAAAGGCATCAACTGAGACATTAATCCAAAGATTAGAGATAAATAAAAATAAGAGGCCATTAATCAGTAATTTAACAAATGAAAAGCGGTTAGAGTTTATACGTAAGATACTTAAAAAAAGGGAGATAACATATAAGAAAGCAGATTACACAATTGAAACTGATAACAAACCAGTAGAGAAAGTTTTAAGAGAGATAAATTCCCTGCTCCTTACCATCTAATTTTACATTTACATATTCTTTTAAAGTAGTAGCTAAAGACAGACCAACATAGTCAGCCTTGATTGGAAAACGATTATGCGTTCTATCAACCAATACAACAGTAGATAATTTTAACAATGGAGTCGTTAAAAAATGCTTAGCTGCATACATTAAAGTTTTTCCTGAATTTAGCACATCATCAATCAAAACTACAACCTTATTAGAGTAGTCTACTTCATCTAAAGTTGTACTTATCTCTTTTCGATAAGGATTATCTTTATTTAAACTAATAGTGCCAATTTTTGTTCTGATTGAAGATATCTCATTAATCACCTCAGAAAACTGGTTTGCCAACGCTACTCCTCTACCTGAAATACCTACAATAATAATTTCTTTTTCAAGCAAATTATTCTCGTAAACCTCCCATGCCAATCTGTTTATTTTTTGACTTATGCCTACTGAATCTAGAATTTTAGTTTTGGTATACATACTTGCAAATGTATTTATTTTCTATTTAAAATCATATATTTGCGTAGATTAAAACTTAATATCATGAAAAAACCTTTACTGCTTATACCAATTACTATTGCCCTCGTAATATTCTTTTATCCAACAACTTCTAATTCCAATTCAACAGGTTCAATAGGAGGAAAAACAGGATCTCCAATTGATGGTTCAAGTTGTACGCAATGCCATGGTGCACAACAAGGACAAGGCGCTACAATTACAACAGATATTCCTTCGACTGGATATGAACCTGGAAATATATACAATATAACAGCAACGATAAATAGTGGATCAGGCTTTGGATTAACTAACGGTTTTGAAGTGACTTGTGAAGAAAATACCAATGATACAAAGGTCGGTTCATTTGGAACATCCGATGCAATAAATACACAATTTACTAATAATAGTAATGCGGTCACACATACAGCAGCAGGAAATAGTCTGAACACATGGAATCTTACTTGGGAAGCACCTATAGCAGGAACAGGTGACATTACCTTTTATGGTGCTTTTATTGAAGCAGGTTACCCAATAGGAAACAACCAAGGTGATCTTTTTAATTCTACCTCAGTAAGTTTTAATGAAGCAATAGTTAATTCTACAATAAATTTATCTGAAGAAAATAATTTTATATTTAATTCAGCAAATAATACAATTGAAGCAATAAAAACTGTTTCAATTTATGATATAAGTGGAAAAATAGTACTTTCAACTAATGAAAAATTTACAACTATTTCTCATTTAAATAAAGGAGTTTATATAATTAAATCAGAAAGTAAAATGCAAAAGATTGTGTTAAACTAATTTTCAATAATCTCAAATTCAGTTCTTCTGTTTAAGGCTCTACCTTCAGCAGTATTATTAGAATCAACAGGCTTAGATTGTCCGTAACCTTTTGCGGACAATCTTTTTTTATCTACTCCTTTTCCTACTAGATAACTTACCACTGCATCCGCTCGCCTTTGAGAGAGCAATTCATTAAAGGATACTGAACCAACATTATCCGTATGACCAGATATTTCAATTTTTAAAGATGATATATCAGAAAGTAAAGCAACTAGTCTATCAAGCTCTGCATATGAATCAGATTTTACATCCCATTTTCCAGTATTAAAAAACACATTTCTGAGCGTAATGTTACTTCCAACTTTAATATTTTTTAGCTCAATATCTTTATTTACTAAGTTAAAACCATCTCCTTTAGGTAAATCAAAATTTTCTGAATGAAATAAATACCCATCAGCAGCAACAGTAATTCCATAATTTTTTCCTGCAGGAAGAGATAATAAAAATTTACCTGTTGAACTATTTGATTTTAGTGTAGTGTAAACTTCTCCAGTAGAATTGATTGTAATCTCAATATCAGCCGCAATAGAGTTTTTAGTAATTGCATCTATTATTTTACCTTTGAATACAGTTAAAGATTTTTCTTCAACAGTAATTGGTTCAGCAACTGAATTATCAGAAACAGGACTTGCAATACTAGCCATTAACTGATCTTCAAAATCAGCAGTCATTGGCTTATCTGCTCCCCAATAAGTTACCTTATAGATATCTAAACCACCCTTTCCTCCAGCTCTATTTGAAGCAATAAAAGCGTATCTTCCACTAGCAGTAGCACTGTAAAATAAATCATCATAAGGAGTATTAATAGGATAACCCAAATTAATTGGCTTTCCCCAATGCCCCAAATCATCAACATATGAAACAAAAATATCATAGCCACCTAAAGTATTATGCCCTTTTGATGAGAAATACATTGTCTTTCCATCAGGGTGAATATAAACAGAACCCTCCTGAAATTTTGTATTCACAACCCCTGCGCTTTGTCCTTTTCCCCAAATATTTCTCTCTCGATTCATTACACCAGAAAAGTAGATGTTTTTATTACCGCTATGCCCTCCATCAGTAATGTAATACACTTTTATATCTGGAGGATCAAAAGATGCAAAAGTCTCATTTTTATCAGTATTTCCTCCCCTAGACTTCTTACCCATTTTTCTATTTACTGCACCCCAATATTTGCCGTTTAATTCTGACTCATAAACATCAGTATTTCCATCTTCTTCTTTAAAAATAAGTAGTCTTTGCCCATCATAAGAAAGACCACCAGAAACATCATCAGAACTAGAATTTAATTCAGATAAAGGGAAAATCGATTTAAATTTCCTACTTTTTATATTTGAATAATAAATATCCTGATCATAACTTCCAATATCATTTGCTGAGTTTTCATTAGGTCTGTTTGAGGTAAATAGCAATAAATCACCATCGGCACTTAAACACGGACTCCAATCATCATACTCAGTATTCAATGATAAATTATCTACCCAGATTCTTTGAGTTTGTGATAAAATATCAATAGCTGAATTACATTCATTAATGTATTTCTTTGCTAACATCTCAAAAAGCTCTAATTCCTTCTTTTTTGCTAAATTTCTAAAAAGTTCAAATTGTTCAATAGCTTTGCCAAATTCACTATCTAACTGAAAACACATACCTTTATAAAACAAAAAATCATTTGGAAAATTAGTAGAAAGGCTATCAGCTTTTTTCAGAAATGAAAAAGCATCCTCTTTTTTATTAGTAAACAACATACAGCTACCAATTTTATAATTTAACTCAGCATTATTAGAGTTAAAACTTTGTGCCTTTTGATAATAAAAAATAGCTTGACTGTAAAGCAGCTCAGCATCATGCATTGCCAACATTTCAATTATTGCATTATCACGAAAATTATCAGCAAATTTAATGTTCTCTTTTGCAAGTTTTAAACCCTCTTTATCTGATTTAAAATTAGAATTTTTAAATTCAATATTTTGCGCAAAAGTTGATTGAGTAAAAAAAATCCCAACTACTAATAGTGCAATGTTCTTCATCTTATTCACAATCATTCCCTAAATATTTATTAGCCATCTTTATTCCTAATTCTTTTGCCTTACTCCAATCATTACAAGCCCCATCTTCATTTCTGATCATTTGCTTAGTAATTCCTCTATTTAAATATGCTTTAGCATAATTACTATTCAGTTTTATAGCTAAATCAAAATCAGCAAGAGCTTTAGTGTATTTTGTATTTTTATGATGTAAAACCCCTCTATTATTATAAGCAGGAGCGTATCCATCATCAAGTGAAATTGCTTTTTCAATATCAGATAAAGCCTCTATTGAATTTCCTAAATCAATTTGCAAACTTCCTCGATTATTATAGGCTAAAGCATAATTTTCATCTTTAGAAATTGCTAAAGTATAATAGCTCAATGCTTTTTCGTTATTTCCACTCTTTCTATAAGTGCTTGCAAGGTTATTATAAACAAAAGCTAAGTCAGAATTAAGAGTTATTGCTAAAAAGTAATCATTAATTGCGTCATCATATTTATTTTTCTGTCTATAACAAGACGCTCTATCATTATAAGTTCTTGCATCTTTGTTGATCTCAATTGAAGATGTAAAAGAAGCAATAGCTTTATCTATATTGTCATCTAGATAATGTAAAACACCAATCTCATAATAAGCTTTATACTGTTGGCTATCTAATTTAATGATAGAATCATAAGTAGATAATCCTAATTTTCTATCAGATACTGAGTGAATTTTAGCAATCCTATATAATGGTTCGTAATTTAAAGAATCTAAAGCAAATGCAGAATTATAATCATTTATTGCCAACTCATTATTTGGGCCCAAATAACACTTAGCTCTCTCCAAAAAAGCAGAAGAAAAAGAAGAATCAATATTTATAGCATTAGTAAAACTTATAATCGCCTGCTCAAACTCTTCATTTTTCACAAATTCAAGTCCTCGATTATATGCGTTTCTTGAGCCAGAGAACAGTTGATTTTGGTTATTTAAAGCATTAATTGAATCAGTAAAAAGTCGTTCTGAATTAGTTAAAGTAGAGTCAATAATAATACTATCTCTAGTCTGACAATAAGAAAATTTACAAGTAAAAACAGCAAATAAGAAAATGATAAAATTGTATTTCATATTAATTTTTTGAAAGTGAAAACTACAAATTAAACATCCTATTATTTAAGCTAATTGCAAGATTATTAATATTAATTATTAACATTATATTAACCTTTTTAAACGAATTTTGATAGATTCAATTTTATAATACTACTTAAATTAATTAATAAACTATAACTTTATAAAAAACTACAAAGTTACTGATTACGAATAGAATAAAACTCTTTAATGACAGTATGTCATGTAGTATTTTGAAGTGTATTTACAATATTATTTACAATTATTGATTTTGTATTTTTGCAAAATGAGAATTGACATCATAACAATATTTCCAGATTTTTTTAATCATTTTTTTGAGTACTCAATTTTAAAAAAAGCACAAGTAAAAGGGAAGGTTAAAATCAAAATCCACAACCTTAGAGACTACTCTACTAACAAACAAAAAAGTGTTGACGACTATCAATTTGGGGGAGGAGCCGGAATGGTGATGAACATACAGCCTATTGACAATTTAATTACTAAGCTAAAATTAGAACGAAAGTATAATGAAGTAATTTACATGACCCCTGATGGTAAAAAACTCAATCAGCAAATTTGCAATACACTTTCTTTGCATAAAAACATCATTATACTATGCGGACATTATAAGGGTATTGATGAAAGAGCTAGAGAATTACACATCACAAAAGAGATAAGCATAGGTGACTTTGTACTTACTGGAGGAGAGGCTGCTGCCGCAATTTTATCTGATGCAGTAATCCGATTAATTCCAGGAGTAATCAATGACGAAACATCAGCATTAAGCGATTCCTTTCAAGACAATCTGCTTGCACCACCAATATATACGCGACCCTCAAACTATAATGGAATGAAAGTTCCAGAAGTATTACTTTCTGGAAATGAGAAGCTTATAACAGCATGGAGAGAGAATGAGTCACTAAAAAGAACCACTAAAAGAAGACCTGATTTATTAGAATAATATTTTGTTTTAATTATTTCTAATAAAAAAATAACCGTAATATTGCAAACCGATTTTCAAAACTAATAATTAGAAAAATGAACATTACTGAAATTATCGCTAAAGAGCTTAACGTAACAAAAGAATTACCTTCTTTCAAAGCTGGAGACACTATAACAGTGTATTACACAATTAAAGAGGGAGATAAGGAAAGAACTCAGCTTTTTAAAGGAGATGTAATACAAAGAAAAGGAACTGGAGGAACTGAAACTTTTACAATAAGAAAAATTTCTCACTCAGTAGGAGTTGAAAGAATTTTCCCTATAAACTCACCTTTAATTGAAAAGATTGTAGTAAACAAGCAAGGTAGAGTAAGAAGAGCTAGAATTTACTACTTAAGAGAGTTAACTGGTAAAAAAGCTAGAATTAAAGAGGTTAGATAATCTTCTAATAGATATACAATAATGAATCCTGCTATATGCAGGATTTTTTAATTGCTAATAATTTTGAATTCAGTTCTTCTATTAGCTTCCCTACTCTTTTCATCTTTGTTAGGCTCTATCGGATTTAACTCTCCAAGTCCATTAAAGCTTATCCTATCAGCTGAAATTCCATTTTTAAGAATTAAATTCCTAACAGCATTAGCTCTATTTTCTGATAATATCTGATTATCATTAAAATCACCAATATCATCAGTAAATCCGTTAACTTCAATAACTAAACTATTATTCAGCTTAAGATATGAAGAAAACTCGATTAATATTTCCTGAGCTAAATCATTTATCTCATAAGAATTAGTTGAGAAAAATATATTTGAAATATTAAATGACTTTCCTTTTTCAAGTGATTGCAATTCAATATTTAATTCAGTTGGAGTGAAAAAAGAAGTGTCATCAGAAGCAATAAAAGTAGAATTAAAAGCAAATCCCTCTTTTTTAACAGTAATCAAAACATCAGAATCATCATCTAAAGTTAAAGCAGAAACATAGGTTCCAGCGCTAACTTTTACAGAAGTAACTTTATTTGTTTTAAGGTTCTTAATTTCTAACTCAACATCCTCCAGAACCTGCCCATTTTCATTCAACAATTCTCCTTTTAAAAACAGCACTCTTTCAGGCTTTGCACCATCATGTAAAGAAAAAGAATAAATATCCCAGCCACCTACTCCATCCAAGTGATTTGAAGCAAAATAAGCGGTATTTCCATCAGTACTTACAAAAAGAGAAATCTCATCAGCCACTGAATTAATAGGATAACCAATATTCTGGGGCTTCCCCCAATTACCTAAAGAGTCCTTTCTGCTATAAAAAATATCAAAACCTCCTAAAGTTGGAAAATTCTGAGAAGCAAAAAACAATGTCTTACCATCAGTATGTAAATATGGAGATTTCTCATTCTCATTACTATTGATATTGCTCCCCAAATTTTTTAAATCAGTCCACACGCCATTTACAAGCTGAATTTCGTACAAATCAATTTTACCATATCCGCCTTTTCTATCACTAGCAAAAATAATCGTTTTACCATCTGATGAAACTGTGGGTTGTGACTCCCAACTATCAATTTTAGAAAAATTTTTAGAAAAATTTTGCACTTCTGACCAAGAACCATCTTGATTAAAAACATAAAAGATATCACAATTTTTATAACCTCCTTGAGTTAAAGAACATTTTGTATAATACAATATCTTATTGTCAATAGTAATTGATGCACCACCCTCATTAGATTCTATATTAAACGGATAATCTAAAGCACTTCCAACTTCAAATGTTATATTTTCTTTTTTACTCCAAGTAAATTCTTCTACTATTATTGGAGTTATAGACTGTTTACTCTTTTTTTCTAACCTTCTGGTAAAAAAAGAAAGCTCTTGATCAGGTGAAATAATTGGTAAATACTCATCAAATTTTGTAGAAATCCCTTTTACAATTTTAGGGTTAAAATCAACTGGATTATTGATTATTTCAGCCAGGGTTTTTGCTTTAGAGTATAGTAAAACAGCGTCAGAATAATAAGGATCACTAATTTCTAATTCTAAACACTTTTTAAGATAAATATCTGCATTTACATAATCCTTACGATTATAAGCAATCTCACCTAAAAAATAGTATGCTTTAGGAAAGTTATCAGGACAAATATTAATAGTCTTTAAAGCTTCAGTTTCTGACTCAAAATAGGTTTTTTGAACCCAAAGTATTTCTGCTTTTAACTCATAGAAAACTGCAAAATCCTCTTTTCCTCTTAACTCATCAAAAGCATCATAAAAGGCTCTCTTTTCAATTAATCTCTCAATCTTCTGCACTAACTTCTTGTCCTTTCTTTTTTCAGGAAAACATTCTTGAGCCATTAGTAAATGACCAATAAACATAAGGTAGATTAGAATATATCTTTGCAAAGTTTAACTCATTAATTCTTTTTCAGTAACTTCTCGCAATTCCCCTTCAGTAGAAGCCACAATAGTCGCCACAGTAGCATCACCCGTAACATTTACAACCGTACGCATCATGTCTAGTATTCTATCAACTCCAAAGATAAGTGCGAGCCCCTCAGTAGGTACATTAATTGCGCCTAAAACAATTACCAACATTACCATCCCAGCACCTGGAACAGCAGCTGCACCAATAGACGCTAAAGTTGCGGTAAGCACAATTGTTAATTGTTGTCCTAAATCCAACTCAATACCAAAAGCTTGAGCAATAAACACTGCTGCAATAGCTTGGTAAAGTGAAGTTCCATCCATATTAATAGTAGCACCTAACGGCAATACAAAAGAAGAAACCTCTTCAGAAATACCTAAATGATCCTCACACCTTTCCATAGTAACTGGCAAAGTTGCCGCACTTGAACTTGTAGAAAATGCCAACATTTGTGCAGGAGAAATTGCTTTAAAGAAATTGACATACTTCACTTTAGTAAACATCCTTAAAATTAAAGGATATACCACAACCACCATCAGTAGCAAACCTGCAATAACAGTTAGTGAATATTTCCCTAAGGCAATAAATAAATTAGAACTTGCTCCAAAATCAACCACCAAACCTCCTAAAAGTGCAAACACTCCATATGGTGCTGCCAACATAATTAAGTCCACAATTTGCAGGATAATATCATTTACTCCATCAAAGAAACCTTTTACATATACTGTTTTTTCACTCGGCAACATAACCATGGAAATACCAAAAAGAATAGCAAAGAAGATGACCTGCAACATATTAGAATTATCGCTAGAAGCTGAAAAGATATTAGTTGGCACTATATCTACCACAAACTGAAGAGGACCTGCCTCTTTTACACTTCCTGCAACAGCAATTTTTTTATCTGCCCCTGATTGAGAATTTTCAGATAACTGAATGGATTCTCTATCAAAATTAGCACCAGGATTTACCATATTTACCAAGCACAAACCAATGGTTACTGAGATAAGGGTTGACACCAAGTAAATAGCAATTGTTTTCCCACCTATGCGAGATAGTTTTGAAATATCTGAAAGTGATGCCACTCCTTTTATAAGAGATGCAAACACCAAAGGCACCGCAATAAGTTTTAATAGATTTACAAAGATAATGCCCCAAGGTTTTATCAAAGCATTGGTAAAGTCCACCCAACCTAATTTATTAGCAATTAGTCCGTAAACGACACCCAATACCATTCCGATTATAATTTTCCAGTATAAAGCTAATTTTTTCATAATCTTAAATCTTATTAATTTTACTTCTTAAATAATGGTCGACTAAAGTAAGTGCCATCATACTTTCCACAATAGGCACTGCTCTTGGAACTACAGAAGCATCATGTCTGCCTTTTGCTTCTAATTCTACTTTTTCCCCATTAACATCAATACTTTCTTGTTTTTGCATAATAGTCGCTACTGGTTTAAAAGCTACTTCACAATAAATATCATTTCCATTGCTTATTCCTCCTTGTATTCCACCAGAGAAATTGGTTTTAGTTTTTCCACTTGCATTAATAATAGTATCATTAACTTCACTCCCCTTACTAGAAGAAATATCCACTTCACCAAAACCATATTTAAAACCATGAACTGCATTAATAGACAGCATTCCTTTACCAATATCGGCATGCAGTTTATCAAAAATAGGCTCTCCCCAACCTACAGGAACCCCAGTTGCAATACAAGTAATCTCTCCACCAATTGTGTCACCTTCTTTTTTTGTTTTTTCAATTTCTGCAATCATTCCTTCAGCATTATCATTATCAGGGCATCTAACAATATTACTATCTATCAAAGATAAATCCATGTTATTATAAGATTTGTTCATTTTAACATCTCCAACAGCAGAAACATAAGCTGTAACTTCAACATCTATTTTATTAAGAATTTGCAGAGCAATAGCGCCAGCTACTACTCTACAAGCAGTTTCCCTTGCAGAGGATCTTCCTCCTCCTCTATAATCTCTTATACCATATTTCTGCTGATAAGTAAAATCAGCATGGGACGGGCGAAAAGTATCTTTTACATGCGTATAGTCCTTACTCTTAGCATCCTCATTTTTAATGATAAACCCAATAGAAGTACCGGTTGTTTTTCCTTCAAAAATTCCAGATAAAAACTGAACTGTATCACTCTCTTTCCTTTGGGTGGTAATCTTTGATTGCCCTGGCTTTCTTCTATCCAACTGTTTTTGAATGGCCTCAAGATCCAATTCTAAGCCTGCAGGACAACCATCAATAACACCACCAATATAGGCACCATGCGATTCGCCAAAAGTAATCAATTTAAAAATTTTACCCATTGAATTTCCCATAGCGCAAATATAACATATTTGATTAGAGTGAATTTTGTATTTTCGCACAATCAAAATAAAATATGAAAACAGTAATTAAGAATATTTCAGAGCTTATACAAACAGAAACAAGTGCTAGAAAATGGGTAGCAGGAAAAGATATGTCACATATCAGCACTATTAAAGATGCTTTTATTGAGGTTGAAGGAGGACTTATCTCCTCTTTTGGAAGCATGGAAGACTGGAATGGAATTGAGGACTGGAACAATACTGAAATAATTGATGCTGAAGGAGGAATGGTTTTTCCAACTTATTGCGATAGCCACACTCATTTAGTATTTGCAGCTAGCCGTGAGGAAGAATTTGTCGATAGAATAAATGGATTGAGTTATGCTGAAATAGCAGAAAGAGGAGGAGGAATCCTAAACTCTGCTGATAAATTACAAAACGCTTCAGAAGATGAACTTTTTGAAGATGCATTGGCTCGATTAAACGAATTAGTACAAATAGGAACTGGAGCCATAGAAATAAAAAGTGGCTACGGCCTAACTTTGGATGCAGAACTTAAAATGCTTAGAGTAATTAAAAGATTAAAAGCAGCATCTGATGTTACTATAAAAGCAACTTTCTTAGGAGCACATGCCCTACCAAAAGAATACAAAGAAAATAAAGAGGGTTACATGGATTTGGTGATTAATGAAATGTTACCAATAGTAGTAAAAGAAGGATTAGCCGACTATGTAGATATTTTCTGTGAAGAGGGCTACTTTACAGTTGAAGACACAAAAAACTTATTAACAGCAGCCAATAAATTAGGTTTACAATCCAAGACACATGTCAATCAATTTAATGCAATTGGTGGTGTAAAATCCTCAGTTGATTTAGGTGCTTTATCAGTGGATCATTTAGAAGTAATGGCAGAAGAAGATTATGAAGCTTTGAAGGGAAGTAATTGTATGCCAACTATTTTACCTTCTTGTTCTTTCTTTTTAAGGATACCTTACGGACCAGCAAAAAGAATGATAGAAGAAGGATTGCCTGTTGCTTTAGCAACTGATTACAATCCTGGATCCAACCCTAGCGGAAATATGAATTTTGTAGCATCCCTAGGGTGTATACAAATGAAGATGACACCTGAAGAAGTAATAAATGCTACAACTATCAACACTGCTTATGCTATGGGAGTTGAAAAAGAATTAGGAAGTATCTGTATTGGTAAAAAAGCGAATTTATTTATCACAAAACAGATTCCAAGTTATGCTTACCTACCTTATAGTTTTGGGCATAATGTTATTGAAAAAGTGATGATTGCTGGAAAATTGCAATAAAAAAAGCCCAACTTTTCAGTAGAGCTTTTATATAACTTTATAAAATTACTTACTTCTTTTCATGTAATAGTAATGAGCTTTTGTTGTTCCTAAATTTACTACATTAGCATTCACAAACTCCCAACCGTAATTAGCTAAAGCATTAACAGCTGATGCCATTGACCTATAAGATCTAGCATTTTTCATTAAATCACTATTCGCTTGACTTCTTGTCCCAAAATCAAAATTAATCATAACTTGAGATCCTGCTTTCATTAGCTTCTTAATTTGCAACTCGCTAGGAATTTCAGAAGTCCCCTTTCTAGAGTCATCCTTGTCAATTTCCCTTTCAAAGCCTGATATAACCATAAATTCATAAGTTGCATTAGAATTATCAACTTTTTCAATTTTGTTTTGCTTTCCTTTTTTACTTTTCTTCTGAGCCATAGTCATAAATGGAACCATAGCTACTAACAACATAAGTGTAATATTCTTCATCTATTCTTTTTATTTTAATTAATTAGGTTTAATAACGCAATAATACAAAAACTATTGTCCTCCTAAAATAATTGGCAGATCACCATCTCCATTTCCAATTACAATAACTTTAGCATTGCTAGATTTAGAGATCTCTTGAGTAGCCTCAACACCTTTCCATTTCAATAATTGTGGAGTAATAGTCTTATTTACAATCCTCTGAAATTTAGCAATTCCATTAGCTTCAATCTCCTTTCTTTCTGCTTCTTTTCTTGCTTTATCAATCTTAAACTCATACTCTAAAGATTCTTGCTCTTGTTTTAATTTTTGCTCAATTGCAGTTTTTAAAGTTTGAGGTAAGGTAACATCTCTAATATAAATAGCTGGTAAATTTATATTTTTATCAGCAACAATTTCATTCGTCTGATCATAAATTTCCTGTTCAATCTCTGTTCTTTTAGTAGAATAAAGTTCTTCTGGCAAATAATTACCAATCACCTCTCTAGTTACCGATCTTACAGCTGGCTTTATAATTTTTTCTAAGTAATTTTTTCCAATATTATCGTGCAAGTAACCAATTTTATCCTGTACAGGCATATGTAAAATAGATAAATCAATTTTAATTGAAAGTCCGTTTTTTGATAGTACTTCCATTTTTTCAAAAGTTTCTGTTTCTTTCACATCATATACAATCATTTCGTTCCATGGCGCTATTATGTGTAATCCTTGTCCGAAAACGTAATCTTTATCTAATCCTTCACCAAGTGTTTTAAATAATACTCCTTTTTGTCCTGGGTTAATTGTAACAAACATACTTGAGCCAAACATCACTACAAATATTAATCCTACTATTCCCATTACCATTGCCTTAGGCAATCCTTGATTTTCCATAATTTATTGTTTTTAGTTAATTTATATTAATCCGTTATATTTCCTTACAAACCATTCAGTAGATATAAGAAGCAGCAAAATTAATAAAATCAAAGGAATGTTTATCAAACTAGTAAGCTTTTCTTTAGAATATATTAATTTCTGATTTTTGGAACTTTTATTAAGTTCTTCTGACAGCAAATCAATTTCATTTATATAAAACAATTTACCATTACTTAACTCTGAAATTTTAAACAAAAGTCCATGATTTGCAACTAAGTTCATTAGTTCTAACTGAATTTTTTTGACTTCAAACACACCAGACTTAACAACAGAAGAACCTACAACTTTAGCAACAAAACTATAATATCCATTTTCCAAAATTCCAATATCTAAAAAATAACCTTGCTTTTCTTTAGAAAATTGAAAATTAAACTCTTCACCAGATTCATTCTTGATTTCCAAAGCAATTTCTTTATTATTTATTAACTCATAACTGTCGTTATATAAATTAGCATCAAACAAAATATTAGAATACTCAGCAACTTGTTTTTCATAATAAATCCTGAATTTACTTTTATCTTCTTGCAATAATAAATATTGTGTTAGCTTTGAAAAGAGCTCATTAAAAGCATCATTATTTTCATTTATTGAATAATCATATAACTTCCATTTCCACCACCCCTCAGCAGTAAAAAAGGCTACTTTTCTGTTTTCAACTTCTTCAATAAAAAGCAAAGGACTTTCTGTGATGATAGCTCCAATTTTCTTTTTAAGAACAATATCAATATTTACATTCAGTTCATATTTTCCAAAAACACCATATAAAGGAGGAGCATTTCTAGTTAGATTTAACAACTCAGGTGAAAATATAAACTTAGAGAATAGTTCATTTTGAACAACTCTTATTTCTTCATTACTTCCTTTTTGCACAAATTTTACTGATGATAAATTGGAACTAAAATTATGGCTTCCAAATAGAATTAAAGGGATGTTTTCATCAATTAAACTACTAGGTATTTGGGAAACTCCAGATAACACAACTAATTGATATTTATTAAAATGATTTACTTCATCAATATTCTTTATCTCAATTTTATAGTTTTTATTCTTTTCAATCGCACTAATATATGAAGCTAAATCTGGGTGTGACTTATCTTTTAAAATGAGTAAATTATAACGAGAATCAATCACATCAATATAAGTGGTGAAAGTATTATTTTCAATATTTTTCTCACCTTCTACTTCCGATAATACAATTTTATATGCTTGCAAGCCGATATCCTTAGCTTCTAATTTTATATTGATAACTCTATAATCATCATTTGAATCAAATAAAATTTGTTCAGAGTAAAGTTCAATACCCTTATTCAAAACAGATAACGTAGATTTTTTTCCTTTCAACTTAACTGCAGCAACTGCAACTTCTAAAGTTAAAATATTACCTAAAAATACAATATCATTATTAGTAACTTTTTGAACTAAAACATCTTGTTTTACTGATGTATCTCCTAAGGCAATACTATAGATTGGGAAATCAAATTTACGAAAAATTGGATTATTTCCTGAATTATAACAACCATCAGAAGCTAAAATAACCCCCGCAACATTTCTATTTGAAAATCTATTCTCTATATCAGAAAAAAGAGATGAATAGTCTGTTTTCAAGCCTATATTAGAAGTCTGAAAACCAGATTTAACATCCTCAGTAAAAGAAAATTTATGTACATCAAAGTCAGTTAACTGACTAGAAAGATTTGAAAGTAATTCAAAAGTAGAGTCTGCAATAGATTCCGACACATCCTGTGCAATAATGACAATAGGATTTTCTGTTGTATTAGTAAAAGACTTAACCAATGGACTCAACAATAAAAAAGCAAGTATTCCTATAAAAATTGTACGAATAGCAAACAATAAAACGTGTAATGATTTTGATTGCAAAAAGTGTTCATTGAAATATAAAAAACAAGCATAAAATACACCTAATAAAATGCAGATTATGCTATAATAAAAAGGGAAATCTATTGTTAATCCAAACATCAATTTATGTTAACATACCTCCACAAACATTTATAACTTGCCCTGTTACGTATGCCGACATATCAGAAGCTAGAAATAAAGTTGTATTAGCAATATCATCTGTTGTACCTCCCCTTTTTAATGGAATTTGCTCCCTCCATTCTTTTACAGTTTCATCACCTAAAGCTTCAGTCATTTCTGTTTCAATAAATCCAGGTGCAATTGAATTGCATCTAATATTTCTTGAGCCTAATTCTAATGCAGTAGATTTTGTAAATCCGTTAATAGCGGCTTTTGAAGCAGAATAATTTGCCTGCCCTGAATTGCCTTTTACTCCAACAACCGAACTCATGTTAATAATTGAACCAGCCCTTGCCTTTAACATTGGTCGCAAAACTGCTTTTGTCATGTTAAAAACTGACTTCATATTGATGTTCATTACACTATCAAAATCTTCCTCAGACATACGCATTAAAAGTCCATCTTTAGTAATACCCGCATTATTAACTAGTACATCAATACTACCAAAATCATCCATTACATCTTTAGATAATTGCTGAGCAGCTTCAAAATCAGATGCATCTGATTTATATGCTTTAGCCTTACATCCATTTGATGAAAGCTCATATTCTAATGCTTTTGCTTTTTCATCTGATGACGTGTATGTAAAAGCAATATTTGCGCCATGCTTTGCAAAAACCTCAGCAATTCCTTTTCCTATTCCTCTACTTGCTCCTGTAATAATTACATTTTTTCCTTTTAATAATTTCATCTTTATTTTTTTAATTATCTAACTAAAAGAATTTTTCCAAATTCTTGATGTTTCCATCCTTCAAAATCCTGAAAATATAACTCAAACACATAAGTATCTGCAGGTAATTCTTTCTGCGTTTCATAATGCTTTCCATCCCAACCAGCTTTATTAATACACTTCATTTCTTGAGGATTAGCTGATTGAAATATTAGATCACCTTGGGTATTAAAAACTTTAAATAAAAAAGTATTTTCTCTAATCGCATGGTATTCTAAACAAAATTTTTCATTTCTGAGTTTCTCATCAAAATCAGGAGTAAATGAATTTGGAATATACATCCAGTATTCATCTCTTACCCAAATAGGTTTAATGGTTGTATCAGAACAACCATTGCCATCAGTAACTATCAGAGATGTTTCATAAATACCTAAAACACCTAAACCATCTTCATCTGTAGGAAAAGTGTGTACAACCGATGAGGATGTATTAGAAGTATTATCTCCAAAATTCCAATTATGTGTATTATTTTCCGGTTGACCTTTAAAAAATGCTGTAGGATTAATAATGGAAAGTGTATCTGACTCAGTATAAATAATTGCTTCTGGGCTTTCTAAAATAGTAACCAATGCGCTTCCATTAATAGTTCCAATACTTAAAGCATCATTAAACTGATTAAGTGTATAAACTCCAGCTATTTTTGTAGAGATAACAAATACATCATCTTGTGTAGACAGTAATTGAGTCTGCACTACTCCATCGATAGCATAAGAAAAAGTAAATGGAGCAGTTCCTGTAAAACTTACTACTAATTCAGCTGAAATTCCATTATCACAAACAGTAGCTTCACCACTAATAAAGGCTGACTGTCCATTTACTAAAAATGGAAATAATAAAACAACTAAAAAATTCTTTAACATTTGGCAAATATAAAAAAAGCCCCACAAAATGTAGGGCTCTTTTCAGTATTATGAAATTTTACTTTATTTTGCTTATTTTACCTCTTCATCTTTTGCTTCTTCATCCTTTACTTCTTCAAACTCAACATCAGTTACATCGTCAGGGGCAGCTTGTTCTGATCCAGCTTCTGTAGATGTTCCATCCTGAGTGTCTTTGTACATTTCCTCAGATGCAGCTGTCCATGCAGTATTAATTTTTTCCATTGCAACATCAATAGCATCTAAATCTTTGCTTTCATGTGCTGACTTAAGCTCAGTTAAAGCTTCTTCAATTGGAGCTTTTTTATCATCTGATAATTTTTCACCAAATTCTTTAAGTTGCTTTTCAGTTTGGAAAATCATACCATCAGCCCCATTAATTTTATCAGCAGTTTCTTTTGCTTTATTATCGGCATCAGAATTTGCTTCTGCTTCACTTTTCATTTTTGCAATTTCTTCTTCAGAAAGTCCTGAAGAAGCCTCAATTTTAATATTTTGCTCTTTTCCTGTTGCCTTATCTTTTGCTGAAACATTTAAAATTCCATTTGCATCAATATCAAAAGTTACTTCAATTTGAGGAATACCTCTTGGTGCTGGCGGAATATCTGCTAATTGGAATCTTCCAATTGACTTATTATCAGCAGCCATTGGTCTTTCTCCTTGTAATACATGAATGTCAACAGCTGGCTGATTATCAGCAGCAGTTGAGAAAGTTTCAGACTTCTTAGTTGGAATAGTTGTATTAGCTTCAATTAATTTTGTTAAGACACCTCCCATAGTTTCAATTCCTAATGAAAGTGGAGTAACATCTAATAATAAAACATCAGTTACATCACCTGTTAAAACACCCCCTTGAATAGCTGCTCCAATTGCAACAACCTCATCAGGATTAACTCCTTTTGATGGAGATTTTCCAAAGTATTTCTCAACAACTTCTTGTATTGCAGGAATTCTTGTTGATCCTCCTACTAATATTACCTCATCAATATCAGAATTAGTCATTCCGGCATCTTCCATTGCTTTTTTACAAGGAGTAATTGTTGCTTGAATTAATTTATCAGCTAATTGCTCAAATTGTGCTCTAGTTAAAGTTCTAACTAAGTGCTTAGGACCTGATGCAGTAGCAGTAACATAAGGCAAGTTAATTTCAGTTTGTGTAGATGAAGAAAGCTCAACTTTTGCTTTTTCTGCAGCTTCTTTTAATCTTTGTAAAGCCATAGGATCTTTTCTTAAATCCATGTTTTCATCTTTCTTAAATTCCTCTGCTAACCAATCAATAATTACTTGATCAAAATCATCACCACCTAAGTGTGTATCACCATTTGTAGATTTCACTTCAAATACACCATCCCCTAAATCAAGAATAGAAATATCAAAAGTACCACCACCTAAATCAAACACAGCAATTGTTCTATCTTTATCAGCTTTATCCAAACCATAGGCAAGTGCAGCAGCAGTTGGCTCATTTATAATTCTTTCAACTTTAAGTCCTGCAATTTCACCTGCTTCTTTTGTTGCTTGTCTTTGCGCATCATTAAAGTAAGCTGGCACAGTAACTACAGCTTGAGTAACTGTAGTTCCTAAATAATCTTCAGCAGTCTTTTTCATCTTTTGCAATACCATTGCTGATATTTCTTGTGGTGTATATAGTCTACCATCAATATCAACTCTTGGAGTATTGTTATCACCTTTTACCACTTTATAAGAAACATTTTTAATTTCCTTAGCCATTGCAGTAAAGCTTTCTCCCATAAATCTTTTGATAGATGCAATAGTTTTTGTTGGATTTGTGATTGCTTGTCGCTTTGCACTATCACCAACTTTACGCTCTCCACCTTCAATAAAAGCAACAATTGAGGGAGTTGTTCTTGCTCCTTCAGCGTTTGGGATTACAACTGGCTCATTTCCTTCCATTACAGATACACATGAATTTGTTGTTCCTAAATCGATTCCAATAATTTTACTCATTTTATTATGTTTTAAATTTAATAATTTGTTTTCTAATCATTAACAAATGCAATTATAATGCCACTATAAAATACATGACAATACTGTCGAATAATAAAGAATTTAAAAAATGTTAATAAAAATTACTGACATATAGTCAGTTACTTATCCTCAAAAGGATAATCAAAATTTCTATTCAAAAAGTTATTAATGTAATAATGGGAGCCGTAATTCAATCCTGACGCCAATTTATTTGTAGGTCCAATCTTCTGTGTGTGTATAAAACGAGTGGAGAATAAACCAATACCATTATTAATATTACCAAATACTGGTCTTTGCTGAACTATTCCCGTAATTGGCTTATTTACATCAATATAGGTTTCTAAATCTTCTGATCCAACTGTCATTTCTAAGAATAAGCCTTCATATTCTCTAACAACGTCATTATCTATATTTATTTCGTCAGCCAAGAAATCAAAAAAATCTTCACCCTCAATCGTTATAGACATTGGTCCAGAAGTGGAATACTTAAGTTCTTGCAACCATTCAATAGATACTGAATCTACTACAAAAGTCTCTTTATTTATTTCTAAGTATTTAAATATCAAATTTAACTGATATAAACTCCCTTCTTCAACATTATTCCATCTAATAGTTTTAAACCAAAAATCAGATAAATCATTTTTATAAAAACCTATGTCAAAATTTGGCTGAAAGTTATTCCAAGAAGGTTCTTTATCAATAATCCTCGTCATTGAAGTAACTATATTACCTGACTCTTTATTTTTAACTATTAACTCATAATCAAAACCTTTTTTAAGGAAATTATCGTTAACAAACTGGTACATAATTATACTATCATAAAAAATCTCACCATCTCTGTATGTTGGCACAGCAATTAACTCTACAGAATCTTGTATCTGATTGAAGTTCCACTTATAAATCTTTACATCTAATTCATTAACACCATAATTAATAGAATCAGCATATTGAGCCATTTGATAAGCATCCATATTTCCTAAAAATGCCTTACTAATTTTAATCTTTTGTAATTGATTTTCATCACTAGCATCCAAAAGTCCAAAAACAACTGTAGTTTCTTCCCATTCTGAATTTACATCAAAGTCAGTTTCACAAGCAGAAAAAAGCATTGTAAAAACTCCAAGTATTAGATATATATTTTTCATGTTTGCAAACTTATCACTTTATATGAAAAGATAAAGGCATATTTTGTAAATTTGCCACAATTTAGAAAAAATAACTATGAAACAACTTATTTCAACTACACTTTTTTTACTGGCTTTTTTGAATACAACACTTAATGCTCAACAAATTTCTTCAGAAGGGTACAATAATGATGTAATACATGAAGATTTCAATACTGAAGGGGAGTATTTTAAAATAATTACTACAACAGATAATTACTTTATTTTAGATAAAGGAGATTACTTATTAAGTAGAAACAATAAAGATAGTGAATATACAATTATTGCAAACAACTCATCAGTAACTGATTTTGTAATTAAAACTGCAGTAAGAATTGTTCATTCTAAAAATAAAAAGGCAAGTGTCGGAATTATCCTTAAAGCTCAACCAAATGGAAAAGGAGCAATTATTTTTGAAATAAATAAAAAAAGAGAATACAGAATTAAGCAACTAATAGGTAATAATTATCAAAATTTAAGTGGTAATGCAAAACAAGAAGGCTGGGTAAAAAACAAATTAGTTAATGGAGTTGATAAGCAAAATTTAATAGAGATAAGATCAGAGAAAAACATTTACGATATTTATATTAATAGCGAATATCTTACCACTTTCTTTATGCCTGATTTTACTAGTGGTTCGTGTGGCTTGTTTATCAGTCCGGCAACTAAAGCAAGAATTTCTTACTACTATATAAACACTAAGGGAACAAGCACTGTAGTTACAAATTACACTAACAAAAATACTGCAAGTCTGGAAGAAAAAGAAAATAAAGCTGAAGAATTAGAAAATTCAAATACTTCTCTTCAAACGACTGTTAGCAGTTTAACTTCAGAAAACAATTCACTTTCTTCTGAGTTAACAAATTTAACGACAATTAACGCTGATTTAGCTTCAATCTCTTCTTCACAACAAAAAGAAATAATTGCTTTAACTACAGCTATTGAAGATTTTAGAAATACTTCAAGTCAATCTAGCGCAACTAACAAACAATTAAACAAAGAAATTGTTATTCTAGAAGAAAATAATACAAAACTTAATGAGTTAAATGCTGATATTAAAGCTATTAAATCAGATGAAATAAAAGCATTAACAGCAAAAAACACTTTCTTAGCTAAGACCACAATAGATCAAGAAAAAGAAATCTTAGAATTAAATTCTCTAATTACAAGTCTGAAAGAAAAAGAAAATAAAGCTGAAGAATTAGAAAATTCAAATACTTCTCTTCAAACGACTGTTAGCAGTTTAACTTCAGAAAACAATTCACTTTCCTCTGAGG
>Ga0209534_10001889_pt1 | contig 21539 bp, 15 predicted proteins | sample COG_07_FD_184751 | JGI IMG/M metagenome (GOLD analysis project Ga0209534, IMG submission 184751) | Pelagic Microbial community sample from North Sea - COGITO 998_met_07 (SPAdes) (version 2) | ecosystem: Environmental > Aquatic > Marine > Neritic zone/Coastal water | place: Helgoland, sampling...
TGACTAACTTATTGGGAAACTCAATCAAGTTTACGGACGAAGGAAGTATCAAATTTGTGATTAGTTGTAGTCATGGATCTGATGTTTCCAAACTTGAATTTAGAATAACTGACACTGGTGTGGGCATTGCACCAGAAAACCATGAAAAGATTTTTGAGGATTTTGTGGCTATTTCCTTTGGTGACAAGCGCCAAACCAGGGGTGATGGATTGGGACTTTCTATTTCTCGCAAAATTGCACGCCAAATGGATGGTGATATTATTGTGGAAAGTAATATCAATGAAGGTGCTTCATTTATCTTGAACTTACCGCTGAAACAAACTGCGAAGAGTAATGTCTTTAAACCTAAAGTATTAAATTCTACTATGAAAAACTTTAAAAAAATCTACGTGCTTGTTGTTGAAGATAGTATTACGAATAGTGAAGTTCTTTGCGATATGCTTGAAGGCATGGGGCACAAAGTTAATAGAGCAATGAATGGATTGGAAGCCTTAGACATAGCTAAAAAACAAATTTTTGATATCATTTTTATGGATATTAACATGCCAATTATGGGTGGCATCGAGGCAGCACAAAAAATTCGTTCAGGTGGGGGATTGAATTTAAAAACAACTATTGTTGGGCTAACAGCGCATGGCAGTGATGAATTTGGGGCGGAAGCAGAACAAGCTGGTATGGATTGTTACTTCACAAAGCCAATTCGTTTAGTGACTTTGCAAAAGATCATTTCAGATGTTGTTTCTGCTTATCCACTTGAAACTCTGAGTGAGTTATCGCCAGTGCTAAAGGAATTATTTGAAACTCTTGGTCGTGAAAAACTCTTGGGAGTGTCAAAGGTATTTTTTGAGGAATTGAGTCAATTTATTCAACAGTGCAATCAGGGTATTTTTTCTAAAGATAATCATGCATTGGCGGAGGCTACTCATAAAATAAAAGGGGCCGCTGCTATGTTGGGGCTAGATCTGTTAGAAACGACATTTGCTCAACTGGAAAGTGATGCCCGAGAAGGTAATGTCAGAGATTTAACTAATCACATTCAAAGCCTTGATGATTTTGCGAAGAAGTCAGAAGCTATTTTAAATTATTATGTTGCTTGACCATAAAATAAGTGCGCTTAGGTAGTGTGACCTATTCCTAAGTATATTTTGTATTCTCCTTATTTGTTTTTAACTACCTAATCGCCTTACAGTTTAGATGTATGTAATATTGCATAAACAATAAAGGTGATTTTACTTAGAGGTATCTACTACAATTAACACTACAATGATAAATTTAAAAAAATAATTATTTTTTTGGGGAAAAGTTTTTAAAAATGGTACAGGAAACTAAATTGCTCGATATAAGATTAAAAAATGTGACTATAAATAGCAAGATAATCAATAAGTCCAGATTGGTAAATATGGGTTCAATCAAACTATTTTCCAATAAATCAATTGAAATAGATATTTTGGAACAAAGAATAAAATTGATTTAATCGTCAACTTTGAAAATATTTGTATGTTAATTATGTTTCCATATTGCATTTTTTGAAACAAATTCATAAGGCTGAAATTAATTGAAAGACACTTATAGCCCTAACATAGACATTAAAACGGATGCTATTGACTTAATAGCGGTTATGCAGACCCTATGGAGGGGTAAGTGGCTCATTATATCATTTGTTCTTATTTGTTTTATCACTGCAAACTTATACGTCAGTCGTGTGATTGTACCGCTCTATCCGGCAACAGCAAAAATTGCGCTTAAAGAGGACCAATCTCAGGGAATTATTGATATCGACAGTGTTATGTCAGGTGGCCCAATATCAAATCTAGGCATTAATACTGAACTTGAGATTTTAAGATCTCGCGAAATTGTAGGTGAGCTTGTAGACCTTCTTGAACTAACTAATCAGCCTTACTTCAATAAGAATCTTAGAAAGCCTTCAAATTTTAGTCGAATTAGATACCAGTTACTTTCGTTTATTGGCGTGATATCTAAAAAATCTCAAATAATTTTTTCTGCAGAAGATGTAAGATCAAGTGTTATTAGTTCAGTAATAAAAGCTATGAAAATTTCAAATACTAAAGATACACTCGTGATCAAAATTTCAATAACAACAAACGACGCCAATCTCTCTATTCTCGCTGCTAACACAATGGCTGAGCTTTACATAAAAAATCAGGTTCAGATAAAGCTGAACGCACTTTCAAGTGCCACAAATCTTCTCTCGAGCCGTACATTAGAATTGAAGGCAGGCTTTGAGGATTTAAAAGCTAAAATGGCTATATTTACTAGTCAGTCAGAACTCGTTAATTCTGAAGCTCTAGAGGCACAGGAAATACAACATCGTGAGCTACGCATACGTCTATTTGATGCCAGGGAACGTCTTGAAAAAAAAATAACGATGCTGTCTACCTTAAACTTATTACGTGAAGAGGGAAATCTAGATGCTCTAATTAGCACAGCTAATACATTTCGTTTAAATGATGTTTTTTCACAGTATCGAAACAATTTGATGTCTACCGAAGACTTCAAATTAGAAATTGATCGCTTTATGTTTGGCTTAGATGCTGAGATGGAGCGTGACAAGAATCAGATTTTAACCCTTGAGGCATCTGAATCTCAACTGGCAAACCATATTGAGCATCAGTCTCATGAGTTGATTGCATTTCAACAGCTTGAACGCGAGACAGAAGCCGCTCGGCTTCTTTATGAAAGTGTTTTCAAGCGTCTATTAGAAGTGAATGTTAGGTTGGGACTTGAAACTGCTGATGGTCGCATCCTCTCCAAAGCAAGTCTAATTGCATTATCAAAGGATGATAAGGATCATATTCTACGATTTTCTTGCTTAATTGGGCTATTGATTGGAGGCAGTTTCACGTTGTTTAGGGAAAAGCGCTTTACAGGCTATCGGACAGCAGTTGAATTGGATGAAAATATTGGCCGCAAAGTATTAGCGTCTGTGCCCCTGATCCCTTCGGAAGAGAAATCTTCACTAATTGCCTACCTCAATAAGAAACCTAACTCAGTGGTTTCCGAGGCGATACGTAATCTTCGTACATCCATTCTAATGTCAAACTTGGAGCAAAAACCACAAGTTATCATGTTGACGTCATCAATTTCTGGTGAGGGTAAGACTATAATTTCTTATGCTTTAGCTAAGAATATGGCTGGTCTTAAGAAACGCGTTCTCCTAATTGAGGCTGACATTCGCAGTACTAAGCATTCCATCGATATCGATAGGAAGAAAACAGTTTCACTGGTTGATCTATTGACTGGAACTTTGAAGTTCAAAGATGTAAACACTTTCGTTGATGAATTGGGTTTTAGTGTCCTCTCAGGAACAAAGAGCAAAACAAACGCTGGCGACCTTTTTGCATCTCAAGCATTTTCCAACCTCCTCATAGAGCTACGTGAACATTTTGATCATATATTTATTGATACTCCACCAATTTTGGCAGTATCAGATGCTAAGATTTTAGGAGCTATTTGTGACGCCAATATTTATATTGTTAAATGGAATCACACAGCTAGGGAACAGGTTCACCAAGGCCTTGATATGTTTTCAAATGTAGGCATTGGCATAACTGGTCTAGTGCTAAACCAAATCAATCCAAAAAAGATGAAAACTTACGGAGCTAAAGGTTATTATGGATATGGTTCAAATGTATCCAAGTATTATGAAAATTAATTTGATTCAATAATTTATAGAATGACTTTGAGAACTCTTCAGAGTTTAGAATATCAGATAAAAAAATAAATTAAGTATTGAAACGGAATTTAAAAGGAGAATTTATGAAACATATATTATTGATCTCCATTGTAATCACTTTAACTGGATGCGATTCTGTCTTTCAGTCATCTAAAGTGCTTGAGGATGTAAATACTAAAATCCGTATTGTTCAGCTTACACCGGAGACACTTTTTGAAGCTAATTCTTCGCCTTATATACCTAAGAGATATCCTGAAAATTCATCTTTTTCTCTTGAAAAAATTACTAAAAATAAAAAAAATTATACTTTTTTGGATCCAGTATATGACCCAGAACAACTTTCTGAAGTAATTGAATGGCAGCTTCCTGTGTCATCGCAGTCTCAGCCTTATATGATTGGAGTGAGTGATGTAATAATGTTGAGCACACCAGATACTGGTAGTATAGTAGAGGCCTTGAATGGGACACTTGCGACATATAATAGACGGAAGGAATTTACAGTTCAAGATGATGGTGCCGTTTCTGTTCCTGATATTGGACGTATCGTCGTCGCAGGTCTCACACTTAAGGAAGCTGAAGATGCAGTATTTCAAAAACTAGTTGAGGTGGGTGTTGCTCCCTCATTTAGTATTGAAGTCATAGAATTTAATTCTCAGAAAGTTTCTGTATTGGGTGCTGTGAAATCCCCAGGAATTGAACCGATTGCGATGCAACCACTTTACATAGATCAGGCTATAACTCTTAGGGGTGGCATTACAATAAGCGATGCCTCCTTTGTTGTAATTAGGCTCTACAGGAACGGCTATATTTACCAAATTCCTGGCTCGGATTTATATAAGCAGAACATTTCTAATAAAATATTGCTGAAAAATGGTGACAGGGTTCTCGTTGATACGACAAATAACTACGATGAAATTCTTGGGTTGCGCCAAAAAGCGAGAGAAAATGCTAGGCGAGAGGCTGAGCTGGAGTCTGAAAGTATTTTTAATGAGTCTAGGAGTATCATTGACAGACTTGCGAATGGAGCCATTCTTCGAGATTATGTTTACATCATCGGAGAAGTGCGGGAACAGTCTCGTTTTACACTTCCTTTCGATCATAAGGCTTTTCTTGCAGATGCACTTTTAGAAAGTGGTGGTGTTTTATCATTTTCAGGAAGTCCTGAACAGATTTATGTTCTCAGGGGGGGTATGGGCTCAAGAAATTTAAAAGAAATTACGGCTTTCCACCTTGATGCAACTAATGCAGCAAATTTTCTCCTTGCAACACACCTTGAGCTAAGGCCTAAAGATGTTGTTTTCGTGGGTACACAGCCTATCACTAACTGGAATCGTATAATCAAACAGATTATACCCTCTTTGCAGTTGCCCAAGGGATGAATAATGGCTACGGATATATGACTATTTAAATTGCGGTTATCTAAAAAATATATACTATTTCATCAAATAGTTTAAGTTTGGATTGGTTTATTTGTGCGAATTATCAAGTTATTTGAATTAGAATTACTCATATTTGATGAGGGTTTAAAAAATCCCTTTGGCTAGCTTAATTAACCTTTGGGAAGGAACTTCTCTCTGATATTATTAAACCTTGAATTTTTTATTATTTATTCATCTGTGATTTGATTGTATTATTCCCACTCAATAATACCATTAAAGTAAGTCATTGTTATTAAGAATTTTTATGAATACCTTGTAAGTACTTTGTAAGTCTGTATAGTGCTCTACTTAGTAAGCAACCTCTATACGTTACTACTCATTTGCAATAAAAAAATAGCAAGTGGATACAAACCTTGCATCCACATTTCCAATGTCAATTCAATGCGACCTAGTTAGCCTTCTTATTGATTACTGTAGTTGCGTTACTATCCCCACTCAATAGCATCAACGTGTTGGTGAAAAGAAATCGAACTGTTTTCTACTGTAAAATCCAACCTAATCTCAACATTTCTTTTTCCACAAGCTTACCTACAAGATCTGAACCAAAAAACGAGAGGTGCCTACCTCCATTATATATTGGACCCAATCCATCAATAACATCAAAACATTGATCAGTTTGTTGATCGCAAAGCGCATCACTTGGATCAATAATCAGAAGGTTTCGATTTTGAAATGCTGGGAATTTTTCCAAATCAAGCTTTTGAACAGCGCTTCGCAAGCTTGAGTTGACGATATTGGGATAACTTTGGTCATCTATATACTCTTTGTGCGACATCAACCATCCTTGTGAATTAATGTTTGGCATTGGCAGACTTCTAATCAAAACGACTTTATGTCCGAGCGATAGCAACCATTCTATATTTTCAAAAAATGAACCCCAAGCCACGCTCCGATCAATTGGGGCCCCATCTATTAAATTTTTTCTGCCAATACTAATAGGGTCAGAAACAATTTCTTTTGCACGATCAAATTGATCATAGTTTGCTGAAATGATGAATATTTTTGGGTCTGAGTAGTCTTTTATTATAGCTCTTCTTTGTCTGTTGACTATGACGCACTCTGCTACATTCCCAAACCAAATTTGGTCAGATACAAACGGACATTGATCGTAATTAAAAGATACGTAACCGAAGTCATACTCCTCAAATATGTTAATGAATGCTCTCTCATAGTGACCTACATAACTATCACCCAAAAAGACTAAATGTTCATTTCCAAAGGAACACGCTGAAGTAGGTTCACGCATTCTGCAATTTAATTTATCCTCACCACTTTTAAAGTCTTTGCCTAGCTTACCCAAAGGATGATTGAGAGCGATGAATTCTCGTTTTGAGAACTGATTTATTGTTTCTAGTTGCGATTTAGTAAAACGGCTTTCAAAGCCATTTGTGCCAATAGACAGAAATGAAAACGAAGAAACAATTAAAGTTAAAACTAATATTGAAACGGAAAATTTAGTTTTATTAATTTTGGTTGAACTTCTAAAGATTCGCTCAATATAGCGGTATGAAAGAAAAGACAAAATGAACGTGAGTAGAATTAATAATAGAGCTTCTCTACGCCTAAACTCGCCATCTAATCTGCCAAAAGAAAATAATGGAAAATGCCACAAGTATGCTGAATAACTAATGAGACCAATCCAAACAAACGGCTTGCTACCCAACACCTTACCTACCAATTCATCCTTTGAAGCAAATCCAATAATCAACGCAACGCCGATAATTGGTATAAGTGTATGGAAACTTGGATGCGGTGTTTTGCCGTCAAAAAAGAGAATGCTGTAAGCGATTAGATACAAACCCAACATAGGAAGAGATTTTGACGCTAAGTTCTCATTTGAAGGTTTGTAATACATTTCTCTATAAGCAAGCATCGAACCCACAGCCAATTCCCAAAAACGGCTGAAAGGAAGATAAAAATTCAAGTCATCATTTCGAACTTCCATCAACTCTGCAAATAGAAGACTAATTAGAGATAAGACGACAAGGATCGCTAGGAAGTGCTTACGAAAATATTTATAAGCGACGATCGCTAAGATTGGAAAAACCAAATAGAACTGCTCTTCAACACCTAAGCTCCACGTGTGCAGAAATGGTTTTAGTAGAGCGCTATCAGTACCATATTCAGTTGTACTGAAATAGAAAAAGAAATTAGAACCAAAAAAAAGTGAAGCGAGAATACTTTCAGCGTATTCAACAAAATTTGATGGTAAAAGCTTTTCCCAAGCAAAGGGTATCGACACAAATATAACGACGAATAGCATCGGCAGAATGCGGCGTGCTCGTCGTTCGTAGAAATTCATAAAACTAAATGAGCCTTTAGTTTCGAGCTCAGATAGGATAATGCGTGTTATTAAATATCCACTAATAACAAAGAAGATATCGACGCCGATAAAGCCACCCTCAAACCAATCTCTACCAAAAAGCACCATCTGTGCGTGATAAAGAATGACGCTGACTACGGCAAGTGCTCGCAAGCCGTCGATTTCAGCGCGATATTTCACTTAAAAATTAACCAACCGTAATGCACTTTTCTTTTGATATGGAGCTTAAGCCTAATCGATTTTACTAAATAAGATCATCAGAACGTATCCATAGAAAGTCCATCAAATTGCAGTCCATTCATTAATTTGGCGTCGTTATGGCCAAGAGTTCGCACAATAACATACCATGGTGATGGCATTAATTGTTCAGGAATAAATAGGTTGAGGCCTTTCGCAGGAAAAGTTGGAGTCATCGTAAAAATACCTCGCGTAGTCTTTCGAGGTAATAAAGGTAAATTGTTAGCTAATTCAATGCTTGTCCGAGCAATTGAAAACGATAAATGTCCACGTCGAGTATTTATGATTACGTCGCAGGTTCCAACCTTAGTGAGAAAATACTCTGATGAAGGATTGCTAAGTCGCCATTTTAGCCACTCAAGATCATTTATAATGTGGGGTGCATCATTGTCGAACTGCTTGGGTCGTCGTCCTACAATCAAACGTATGTTTCCAAGAATCTTAAATTCAAGAGATTTTTTAAAAGCATTAATTGACTGTGCGTTTGCGACTCCTATAACGAACTGATATCCTTGCTTAGAGCCAAGTGCATAACTAGCTCTAGCAAGTTTTTTAAATAAACCGCGTCTTTGATGTTCTGGATCTGTTGCAGTATTAAGTGACAGCAAAAGCTTCATTTCTTTGCCTGCAACTTTATAGCGTCTGGGGATTGTCACATAATGTGCGGCCAATTTGTTGTCTGAATAAGCATCATATCCAATAACATGGCCATGCGGGTTTTCCTGATAAAGCCATTGAAGATAATGGCTGGTGAGCTTCTTATTCTTACCATAGGACTTTTCGAATAGGTGGACATAATCTTCCATGGATGCCCGTGTGCAAGCTGGAATAAGCTCGTATTCAGCCATGGCAAATTTCCTTTATATGAATTCTTGTTCTATTTTTCCAATCGATCATTGAAGCAGCTTCGAGTAGAGTTATTGTCTCCTCTTGATTAAGGAGACTTTCCAATTTCATCAAAGCGCCCTTGATTCCAACATATGATTTGAATTTTCGTATAGGTGAAAGGCCAGAAAGTACTGGCTGGCCATAATCAAAATCGCGAAGATGAAAATAGGTCATATTGTATTGGTTAGTGCGGAACATTGCGCGTCCCAAACATCCAGGCATCAGGCGGAAATAGCCTCCGCCACTATAAACGATCTTTCGCCCCATTAGGTTTACATAATTAATAGGAAATTCACGCACTTCCTTGTCATTTATCGTGCGTATGATTGCAGGGATTCCAGCGCCATAACCAATTAGCCCACCATGACTGCGAGGTGCAGGAAAAACTGAGCAATCATATTTGATTCCTGCATCGGCAAGGGTGTCGAAAGCCCAAGGGGTTTGAGCTGTTATCGAAAAACCTGGTGCGCGATATGCGATGGGCCGCACGCCGCATGAGGCCTCGATATTGTCCAAAGCGTCCATTGTATCGCGTTTGAAACTTTCTTGCGTCATTTTATAGACTAGCTGATGCAAGTTAGAATGACAGGCGATCTCATGACCTGAGGCATGTATATCTTTCACGACATTAGGAAAATTTTTTGCAACCCATCCTAGGATGAAAAATGTTGCTTTAACCTGCTTCTGTTCTAGAAATTTTAGCAACTTGCTAGTGAGTTTTTCGATCCTGCTTTCATAGGAGATCCAGGTATTTTCTGATTGGGTTTGTTTAAAGTCGAGAATGTGGAACCAATCCTCAAGGTCAATAGTTAGTATTGTCATCTTATCAGTCATGTTTAACTGTTTCTTTTATTTTGTTGACACGCTGTTTGAGTTGGGCACTTACCATGTAGGCCTTTGCAAGCAATGGAATGGTTGAAAGTGTGCGCCATAAGAGCCTTATTGGTTCTTTGTAGGTTCGATAAACCCATTCAAGCCTTGCTCTGCGTATCCATTTTGGAGCTCGAGTAACTTTGCCGCCCATAAAATCAATGATGGCTCCACCATTAATAACTACCATATCTCGTGACTGAAATTCAGGAGTGTCTTTAATTGCTTGTGCGACCAATTCCTGTTTGGGCATGCCCATACCCAAAACTATTAATCGTGCGCTGCTTTTTTGCAGATGTGAAAGATAGACACTGGTTTTTTTAAACCCATCAAGTGCTTCAACCTTTGAATAACCTTTTGAGTATAATGCAATCTTCGAACCAGATAATGCCGTTTCACTGCTGCCATACAATGCGATAGTATCATCTGGTGAGTACATCGAAATAATTCTAGGTATCAGGTCAGTACCATTCATATTGAGCCCAGGTTCTAGCTTTGCGCATTTCATAATGATCTCTAAACCTATACCATCACGAAAGAGGAAATCGGCTTGTTTAAGAGCGTTGCAAAACTTTTGGTGATGTTGTGCAACAATGATTGCATCTTTATTTAGAAAAGAAACTATACGTAAACCTGCTGCATTTTTGATATATGATAGCGCAATTCTTATATCGTTTTCATTCTGGCATATGATCTGATGGGTAATAAGAGCTGCAGTTGTATCAATAAGAGCTTTCATATCAGTTTGACGGACGTATAAATTTTATAATATGCCGGCCATAGACATAGAATGGTAAAAGAATCTGCATCATAAAACGGTTAAAATTACCATCAATGTTTTTGCGAATAAAGTATTTTAATGAATCATATTTCATTCTTGCTACGCGAGGCTGAAAACCGCTATCACCACCCCAGCCCAGTTTGTGCACTACAGGTGGGGTTTGCAATGCCATTACACTATATCCACGGCGTCGAGCGTCGATGCACAAATCTTCATCTTCACCGTAAAGAAAAATATTGGAATCAAAACCTCTGGATTCCTTGACAAAGTTAGAGGATAATAACATCGCGGCTCCCGCCACCCATGAAACTAATCGCGTTTCGCCACTAAATGATGCGGCAATGGCCATAGGATTGCTGAGGTCTAATGTTTTCTTAGCATGATTGTTGGCAAAGTTGTGAAAAAATGGAAAAGGTCTGATAAGTTTATTTATAAAATTAAGTGATGCAAATATTTTTGCTAGTTGGCGCAGGCCTATCAACAGCAAGAGCCATCGATGCCAGGCCGAAGCGACAAATGTATAACTTTGGGGGGAACCATCTGGGTAAACCAGAGGCAATCCAAGTACACCGATTTCGGAATGGGTAGCCAGATATTCTACTGCAGGCGAAATACTGTCAGCTACAAGAGAGGTATCAGCATTCAGTAAAACATAGGCATTAGAGGGTATAGATTTTAGCACAACGTTGTTTCCGGCTCCAAAGCCGAGGTTCTCTCTTTGAAAGTGCACGTTTAGCCAGCAATATTTTTCTGCGAACATAGATAATAATTCTGGTGTAGAATCAGAAGATGCATTATCAACAATATGCACTTGTGCCCGCCCTTGGTTCAATAATGGAAAGTGTTGAACCAGTGATTGAATACAGGTTTCAATATCAAACTCTGAATTGTAAGTAACAATAACCACGATTGCGTCTGGAATATTTATATTATTTCTCAATGACCCAAATCCTTTTATCATCCAAATCGGGTAAATATTGTTTAATAGATTTTATGATTTACTGACTGATCGTTGCTAGCTGAACGCCAACCGGTCGATCGTCCAATGAGTTTTTCTAGACGGATTATATCATCATTGTAGTAGGTGCCCAGCTCAGTGCGCGTATCGCAGGAAAGTTTAGGCTTGGTACCGGTGTTTAGGATTCGCAATCTCCGTCGAACCCATGCGCCGATGCCTGGCGGCAATCTACGACGAAGAAAATTTGTGAATCGGTTGGGTGACATCATTTGGGCAAGAAGAAGTGATCGTGGCGAGCCAGAGACATTACTTTTGAGATTTGTGTCAAAGACTTGTGAATCTTTGAGACCTACAAACTTGCAAATTTCGCGAAGCACCACATCTGGATCACGGATAAAGTCATCGAATAAAAATACCTTAACTTTATCAGGGCCTAAGGTGTCCTGAAAATTAGCGATAGCATCTGCATAATAACCACTTTCCCGATAAAGCCACATATCTGCAAAACCAAGCGCCTTTCGGTTTAGTTCCTGTTTTAGTCCTTCTTCGAAGTTTAGCTTTTCACGCCCTTCGCCGAGCAGATGCATGTATTGCGAAAAGACCTTGTCTTCTGGACGACGCAACAAAAAAATAACTTTGACATCTGGCAAGGTACGGGCTATGAGCTCAGCCGAGTCATGGTGAAAAAGATATGAGGGTGATACGTCTACTGCAACCTGACTGGGTTTTTTTTTGTCGTAATATGAAAGATAATCGATAAACGATGATGGAATTTCATCGAAAACTGCCTTATCACCTGGTCCTGTGACCGTTTTTTCTAGAAATGAACGTGAGAAATAATGTAATTCTTTTCTCTGAGGTAGGAAAAAGGCATTATTTTGCCTTAGAATGTCATAGATTGCTGTGCTTCCAGCCTTTGAAGCACCTCCAATAATGAGATTAACTGTCATCTTATTGATCCTTTCTTACCGTAGTTTGCTAAATAGCCAGTAACTCCCAGAAGCACCCCACTTATGAACCCCCGATATTCAAGAGGCGCAGCTACAGGCGTGCCAATTATCAAGTATACGAATACGGCTCCCATTAAGGTACGGTTGTGTGGGTTTTTAATGGCCTTCAAAAGGTTAAATTGATTTATACCCCAAACAAAATAAAGAACTATCCCAGGTATTCCATAACGAAATAAGGTGCCAGCAATGCCAATGTCAGCAAGGAAAAAGAAATCTCCAATAACTCTTTTGAATCCATCCTGCCATGACAGAGACAGTGATCCATACCCAAATTTTTGTTCTGACCAGAATGTGAGGACATGTTGATAACTTTGCATACGCCAACTTTCCTTGGAGTAGGTGCCTGAGGCCAGTTGCTCAAACATTTGCACAATTACAAGAACACGTGCATTGATCGTGGGTATTGTATAAATAGCAGTTAGTGAGGCTATTATTAAGACAACGACAAAAAAAGTAGCTCTTCGACCCCTTAAAACAAATAATGTTGTTATAACGATAATTAGAATAAGCTGACGTGATTGGATTATGACAATCATTGTTCCGAATGTTAATGTTAAAAGAAGAATACGCCATTTTGCAATGAACTGGGATTTTGAATTAAGAAGGAAAGGTATTGATAAAGCTATCCAGCCAGGTCCAACTGAGATACGTTTCTCACGCAAAGCAATTTCTGATATATTGATTTCTTGAAGTGTTGGTACTACGCCAAAAAAAATGCCAACAGACAGGCTTGCGCAAATCGCTGCACAAATTGCGATATATTTTTCGAAACTGATCATATTGATCCAATTACGTTCGAACATGTCGCGGACTGGAAAATATACCAGAACTGCCAGAATTCGGCGTTCCTCAATTAATCCAAAAAATATTGGCTGCCCATAGCTCAATTGTGCAATCAAAGAGCCATATATAATTGGGAGAATAACTAATAATAAAACATATACATCTAGTTTTCTTACACGACCATCTGAAACCTGCTGAATTGCGATTGACAGAATAACCCAAAGGATAAGAAATATATAAAAAAGTTCCTGCAAACCTTTTACGCCTAATGGGTTTCCGACTGACCCATAAAAAATCTGCGTATTAAGTAGTAAAATAAAAAAAACAGCAATATTTTTCTTACTAAGATAGATGATCACTTTGCCGTATTTATTATTTTTAGAATACGCAGTCATTTTGGCCAGTCAGGTTGCCAGCCTGTTAAGTCTTTTATCAATTTGGTGTCTGAAGCAAAATGCTCGCGAAGCCTTTCCACCGTTTCTACTGGTACGTCATTGAGACTAGCTACGCTTTTTACCACGTTCCATTGTTCAACCTGAAAAAGTATGCATTGCTTCTTGGTATTAGGTAGTTTGCGCCAGAGCCATTTAATAGGAGCGAGTGACTTTGCTATGGCTTGTAATGGTAATCGTTCCTTTGTGCCCCCCTGGTGCATCTTCTTGCCGAGCGATGGTAAAGTAACTATCTCGAGACCAAGATATTCAAGTAATTGCCGTATTGTGTATTCTGGTTCACTTTCTAATTTGCGTGTTGAAAGTAAAAGCATTTCTCCTTTTGCAATCTTTTTTGCATAAAATTGCAGCAGGCGGCCATATTCGCCCCAAACTATATAGGTTTGATTTTCACTGGCTCGCCCCGTAGGTAAGGCTCGAGCATATATAAGTGCATCGGAATCTAGCATTTGATCTATTGCCTCTGTGAAGTTTCGCTTCTCAATTCCTCGACGAACAGACATTCGATAATGTGAAAAAGCACGTTCAACCGGATCACGCAGTATTGCTATGAGTAGAGTTTTATTAGAAAGTGATAAAAGACGTTCAGGAACTCTCGGGTCAGACAAATAGTGTGGTGTCAGTTTTCCTATCACAAATGAATTCAATTTTCCTTTGTAATGTTCAGAGATGAAGGCCTGATAGCTTTCTGACGTGACATCGTCTCTAACGAAAAAAGGTAATTCCTTTCCTGCTGGGACAAAAACTCCAGGGTGTTCAGAGAGAAGTTGGAAAATCGTCGTTGTGCCTGATTTTTGAGCGCCCAAAACAATAAAATCTAGTTTTTTCATGTGTTTATCTCATGGCTTCGTGATCCAATTCGTCGGGCTGGTATTCCACCCACGATTGCATAAGATGGGACGTCCTTGTTAACAACGGCTCCCGCTGCAATTATTGCGCCACGTCCTATTGTTACACCTTTAAGTATAATCACGCCATGCCCCATACACACATTCTAGTTTGCGATAATTGGATTACTTTTGATACCACAACCCAAAAATTGCTCATAGTCATTCTATACATTTTTTCTATTGAATTCTCGGAAATTTGAAAAATATGGAAATATCCAGATCTTAAACCTCAGCCTAACCATAAAGACTGAAAAAAGGTTCATAGATATGAAGCCAGCACTTGTAGCAATAGCAGCACCTTTAACGCCATAATTTGGGATAAGAAGCAAAGCCATAAGAACTACCACAATTACGGAAATAAGTGAAAGAGTGCGCATATCTTTTTCACGGCCACCCATCATCAAAATTAAACCAACTGGTCCAGTAAATGCATTTACAAACTGTCCTACTGCAAGAATTGCAAGGATGTTGCCTGCGGTTGAAAAATCCATACCAAAAATACTCATTACTAAATCGCCAAAAAAAATAAAGGTAATCAGAAATGGGGCGGAAAGCGTAGTGACAAATAGTGCACACTTACCCGCTATTTTTTCAATTTTTGCATATTCTCCATGCTTGAATAGAACTGTAAATTGAGGTGCTAATACACTGTTTATTGCAACTAAAATAAATGAAATTAGCAAGGCAATTCGAGTGGCCGCACCTAAAACACCGGCATCAGATGGCGTAGCCCAAATACCAAGAAGTAAAATGGGGACCCAAGGTTGTATTGCTTGGATTATTATCATTGAAACCCAAAGTGGCCGACTGCTTGCACGCAATTCGTTTCGATTGACTTGTGTTGCTGACGGTTGACCCGATAAGGCTCTTTCCCAAATGATAAGTCCAACCATAGATGCAAATATGGTCCCGGTCATATATGCAATACCTGAACCAATCACTCCCCACATTGAAATTAATGGGTAGACAACAACTAATGCGCACAAAGGATACACAACGCTTCCTACCAACAATGCTTTGCTGGACATGCCAAGTCCTTTTAAAGCCTCAGAGAAAAGTGTCATGAGATTAAAGAACACTATTGAGAACGCTACTGCTATGAGAACTAATGTCATACCTTCGACATTTAAAAAAAAACTTTCGATTTTTTCAGCAAAAAAAATAATTGTAATGCTGAAAGTTAATGACACACTTCCAACCCAAATGAGTGCGTAACGTAAAACGCCACGTATCTGCCCCCAATCGTTATTCTCGTGAAAATATGCAACAAACCGGAGAACAGTATTTTCAAGTCCTAGCCGTGCAATTGTCCCAGCTATTGAGGTTATAGATATCGCTAGAAAATATAACCCAGCACCATGAGCGCCTAACATACGACCAACCGCAAGGGTTAATAGAAATGCAAAGCCTGAACCTAGGACTTTTAAGCTAATAGCCATTCCAACTGATTTAATTAGATCAGATATCTGGATTTTGTAAAATTTTTTGCTTGTGAACAATTTAATAATTTTCGCAGGCTTCCGCAGAAGACCTCCCCGAGAAGGCCTTGTTATAAAAAAATGACACTCTATTTGTCTGTTTTTTTTAACACAAAAGATCCAAAAAATAAAAGATAGACTATACTTTTGATCATCAGAATATACTAATGCTTTTTATAGGATTCAGCTAAATTAGTTTAGTTATGTGTTTAGATTATACTAATTTAATGAGGTTTCTTTTTGACATTTCAATATCAGGAAACAGATTGGTTCCTGGCGCAGGTAAAGCCAAATTGCGTTAATATCGCAAATATTAATCTCACACGTCAGGGTTTTCAAACTTTTATACCACGTGTTGAAGAAACACGAAAGCGCAATGGAAAATTTGTTAACACAATAATGCCACTTTTTCCTGGGTACATTTTTGTTACCTTCAATATTGCGAACAGTTTGTGGCGAACAATTAATTCGACCCATGGCATTACGCGTCTAGTTAGCTTTGGCAATATTCCTGCTACATTGCCAAAGGATTTGGTTTCTGACCTGATGCAGCGTTGTGACACCAATGCAAAATTGTTACCATCAGGAACCTTGAGAAATGGTGATAGGGTTACCTTAACAAAGGGGCCGTTTGCGAATTTTGTTGGAAAAGTTGAAAATATTACCCCGGAGAGGCGCGTCTGGGTGTTGATTGAACTCATGGGAAGAAAGATCCGAGTAGTAATTGAAAAAGATATACTTCAAACAATTAATGAGTAATTTATGTCTTTGAGGCAGAAAAAGCCAAAACTGATAGTAATATGCAATTCAATAACGATCTCATTTGTTATAGTCATCTCTGTTCTATCCTTGTCTTCTATCGAGTTGTTTGGTGCTAACAACATTCTTTATTTTGATAAATTCTATCACTTTTTTGCATTTTTTTGCCTCGCTTTCCCTTTATCACTATTGCAATCAAGACGAATAATCTGGGTCTTTCTTGGAGTTATAACCTTTGGTGGCTCTATAGAGTTAATTCAAAGCTTTATGGACCGTCAGGCTTCATTAACGGATTTTGTAGCAAATGTGGCAGGTGCTACTGCTGGTGTGATCACGGCGCGTAAATTGGGAAACTGGCTCTAATGACCCAAGCTGTATTTAGAAAGTGACTACGAAGCAAGCCAGACTGGTTCAAGATGCAGCCTTCTAGGATAAAAATTTTTAATTATATACTGAAGCCTCTGTAACATAATTATACTGGCTTACTTCAGATCAATGCCACAGATAATGTTTTTTTATAATGCTTGCGTATATATGGTGATTTCAAAGATACTGATATTTTAGTTGCCTACAATTATATTTGAAATTTTGATTTCAAAATAAAAAGTTAAAGTATCAGGAGATTTTATATACTTTTGCAAATTGATATATACTAATGATCTTAAAAAATATGAGGCCTGTTAGTTTAAAAGTAAATTAAGAAAAAATGATTTCCTTTAAACTGACTGGGTCTGAAATTGCTTAACCACTCAATCTTACACTCGAATTGGCATGGATATACAATTTTATTGTTTTCGTTTACTCTCTGCATTGTTATTGTTATGATGCGCTCTCTGTTAAGGTATATCAACAGACGACCCTGTGATCTAATTGCGATTCAATCAATGCACACACACCCGACACCTCGAGTAGGTGGTATAGCGGTCTTTGGCGCTATTGTTATTGGAGTTATTTCCTCATCAGCTTCAATTTCAGGTACTCACACTGACTTTGTCCTAGTAACTTCACTACTTTTTTTTGTTGGATTAGCCGAAGATTTTGGTTTCCAGATGTCACCTCGTCATCGCTTGCTAGCTGCGGCAGTTTCAAGTTTGTTAGTAATTTTGGTATTAGGATTTTACCTTCCTCGGACTGGTGTTCCAATAATAGATATCATCATTGACCACTGGGCTGTAGGTATTCCTCTTACTGTTTTGGTTACAGCGGGCATTTCAAATGGCTTTAATCTAATTGATGGGGTAAATGGGTTAGCATCTTTTACCGCCATAGTTGCGGCTTTGGCTCTAAGCCAAATCGCAGAGGTATCTGGCTACGCGACTATGGCGCATCTTTCTATGTTAATCGCGGTAGGAATCTTGGGTTTCTTTATTGTAAATTATCCGTTTGGTTTAATTTTTCTGGGGGATGCGGGTGCATATACTATTGGCTTCGTGCTAAGCTGGTTTGGTATAGCTATTCTAATAAATGTACCTGATGTCTCGCCTTGGGCAATTTTACTGACTTTATTTTGGCCTGTAGCAGATACTTTACTTGCGATCTACCGCCGCTTACGCAGGAGACAGAATGTTTGTGCCCCAGATCGCTTACATGTCCATCAATTAACTATGCGCGGCTTAGAAATTTGTTTCTTTGGTCAAAACCGTCGTCATATAACAAATCCAATGACAACCTTGGTTATGTCGCCTTTTGTTAGTGCACCACCAATCGTAGGAGTTCTGTTTTGGGATCAGAATCAGAATGCTTTTCTGGCTGTATTGGCTTTTTTTGCGCTTTTATTTGTAGGTTATGTCTATGCGCCTCGCCTCATTCGACGCTTCCGTCGATAAACTTATTTAGTTAATACAGTATACTGTAAGTAAATTAGGGCAGGATATTCAAAAAATATAATTACCTTCCATATAAAAAATCCTTACTCCCTAAAAGCTGTATCTTTCATCTTTGCGACGGGTTGCCAGAAGTATTCAAGGATTGTGCGTTCACCTCGAATGATATCAACTTGTGCTATCATGCCTGGTACAATTGAGACTGGAACGTCGTCACTTTCAAAGATTTCCGTATCGATGGAGAGATTGACTGCATAAGCCGATGATTTGGTTTCCTCTCTAAAGACTGTATCAGCAGAGACTTTGGTGAGTGTGCCCAACAAATATCCATATTTCGATGGGTCATATGCAGTGAGGCTTATTTTAGCCGCTTGGCCTGGCTCAATTGTTGCAATGTCTTTGGGATCGATGAAGGCTTCAACAAGCAATTTACCCTGTGTTGGTACAATTTCTGCAATCACCTCACCACTCGATACAACGGCTCCCAATGAATTAAAGAATACACGATTTACAATCCCATTTATTGGTGAGCGTATTTCTGTTTCCTTGAGGCGTTGACGAATGGCAGGAAGACGTACTTCCAGTTCTGCTATTTCACCTGTGACTTGAGAGCGTTCTTGATAGATTTCAGTATTATAATTGATTTGAACAGATTGTAATTGGCTGTCAACTTGTTCAATCTCCAACTCAGTTTGAGCAACTTTTTCAGAGAGCACCTGGAGCTGTGTCTCGATTGATGTCTCTTCACGCTCTAATCGAAAGCGTTCTGAACTTCCTAAAACACCAGCATCTACCAAAGGCAGCACTTCAAGCATTTCTTTATTCAAGAGCGCTTTAAGACTATTTTGACCCTTGATCTCAGCGCCCAATCCTAGAAGGACTTTACCTTTACGTTTTTTGTCTTGGTTAAGGGTTTTTAATTCTGCATTTAAACTTTCACGTCGAGACGTCATGAGTTTAATTTCAGCATCTAAGAGTGTTTCTGGATAACCAGATGCATTATTGCGAACACTTGCGATCGTGCCCCCCTTTAATTCAGCGTCTAATCGGATCATTTTTAGTCTGAGATTGCTCAAGCGCGCTTCTAACTCTTCTAAGACACCTTCTGCTTCAATGGGATTAATCGTTGCAATGATTTGACCTGCATTTACAGCACTGCCTTCTTCAACAACAAAAGTTGCTATTGTTCCACGCTCTGGAGATTGAACGTTTTTATTTTGACCATCTGCAATAACGCGGCCACTGCCACGCGTCACCAAATCTAACTGAGTGTAGTTTGCCCACACCATGAAAGCCGCAAAAATAGCTGTAACGAGTATAATCATTAGATACTCGCGACCACTAGAAGTGTTATTTTGGGTTAAACGCATATTAAGTCTTCTTCCTTGCGTTTTTATTCAAAAGATCAAAGTATGCCTCTTTTGTGCCATCTCCAACAATTTTACCTTGGTCCATGACTATAACACGATCACACATTGCCACGACTGGCATTTTATGCGTTACAATGACAAGGGTTTGATCTTTTAACTGTTTGGACAAATGTTCAATGACATGGCTTTCAGTCAGTCCATCCATTGCACTTGTGGGTTCATCTAAGAGTAAGAGTGAGGGTTTAAATGCAAGGGCTCGCGCTAACATTACAGCTTGCTTTTGGCCGCCAGATAAATTGCTACCCTGGTCTTGAATGGCAAATTCGAGGTCTGCAGTCGTGCCTTCACCAACAAAGTCAGCGCCAACTGCCTTTAGGCATTCTAAAATATACTCATCACTACAATCATCTTGGCCGAGAGCAACATTATCACGCAATGACCCTGTGAATAGCCAAGGCTCTTGGAAGACTGTTCCAATAGACCGAAACAAGTCAGCGCGTGGATATTGGCGTATATCTGAGCCATTAATCATGACAGACCCCGCTTCAGGCGCCAGAAGACCCACAATGAGTTTTATTAAAGACGTTTTTCCAGAACCTGTTCGCCCAACAATCGCAACTTTTTCACCTTTTTTGACACTTAAGTTGAGGCCATTAAAAAGTGGGCGTCCCATTTCTGACAAACGTATTGTTGCACTGCTCACTTCAACAGCACCATCATTTGTGTTTTTAATGGCAGACCCAGTTCCATCACTTTGCATACGCGCTGCAGATAAAAATCTTTTTAAATTACCACGCGCAACGTAAGCAGCGTTTGCGCGTCCAAGTGTCTGACCGACCTTCGCAAGTGGACCAAGCGCACGACCAGATAAGATAACGGTCGCAATGATCGCCCCCATTGTAATGACTTGATCAGCAAAGAGGTGGAATCCATAAACAATAATTGCAACTTGGGATATTTGTTGGATAATAGTGATCGTGTTTCCATTAATTTGTGCATAGGTTTTTGCTTGATGAGATGCCTTGGCATAAAAGTTTGATTGCGTCAGGAATTTCCTTTTCATCAGGGCAAAAGCTCCATTGACCCTTAATGCATCCAAACCACCTAAAACTTCCACAAGAAGACTTTGGCGTGATTGTGCAGACGCAGAAACAGCAGCAGAATTGCGCACAAGTAATGGCTGAACGGCCAATATAAGAATTAAAATCACTGGAATACATATCAGTGGAACAATAAACAGGGGTCCCCCAATCATATAAATCACCAGAACAAAAACCAAAACGAATGGCAAATCGATTAAAGTGAGGATTGTCGCAGAACTCATAAAGTCTCTGTACACTTCAAAGTCACGCATAACTGAGGCAAGCTCACCAACTGATTTGCGATCTTTGGTATTTGAGACTTCTATAAATTGCTCAAAGATATCTTCATTTACGGCTATATCTGCAGTCACTGAAGCGCGTTCAACAATTCTACTTCGCGCACCTTTTAGTAAAGTATCAAATAAGATAGCAACGCCCACACCAATCGCCAGTGCATAAAGGGACTGTGTCGCTTGGTTAGGCAAAACCTTGTCATAGACCACCATAACAAACAGCGAGGTAGCCAATCCTAAGATGTTTGAAAGAAGAGCTGCAACTGCAATCCAAGAGAACCGCGTAGTTCCAAGCGTCTTTAGGGGGCTAAGTGCTTTAAGCCGTGACTTTACAGTTTTGTGTTCTTCAAGTGCAGGTTGTGCAAAAAGGAGCTTTCCTGAATACCACTCTTTGAATTCTTTCTTTGTG
>Ga0209534_10001894_pt1 | contig 21514 bp, 24 predicted proteins | sample COG_07_FD_184751 | JGI IMG/M metagenome (GOLD analysis project Ga0209534, IMG submission 184751) | Pelagic Microbial community sample from North Sea - COGITO 998_met_07 (SPAdes) (version 2) | ecosystem: Environmental > Aquatic > Marine > Neritic zone/Coastal water | place: Helgoland, sampling...
TATTATTTATTCTAACTATAATTTTTTTTAAAAAAAAAATAAATTTTAAACAATTTATGGGAATATTATTAATTTTAGGAGGATTTTTTTTTATTAGATGAAGTACTTTCCCATTTTTTTTTATTAATTTCAATACACTTATTAATATCAGTTTTTATAGGTTTTGTATTTTTTTTCCAATCCATTAATAAAATATCATTATTATGACACAATAAATCATAGGGAGTTGGTTCAAAATCTTTTTGTTGACCGTGTGTTGCACTCATTATTGATGCCAATATTGATTGAAATGATTCATATTGTGTTTCACCTTCCGTTGGTTGAACACATAATTTTGAAAGTGGTTCATTATAATCATCATCGCTATCATTATGATAACTAAAATAAATCATAGTTCGTTTATCCTTTGTTCCCGTTACTAATGGATTATCAATTATATAATCTTTTATCATATCAATTTGTTCATTAATCAATCTAAAATCTTTTAAATATTTTTCACAAGTAGTTCTTTTTTTTATTCCTTTATTAGGATCTTTTATTTCATCATTAAAATAATATTTAAATATTTTCATAATTTCTTTATCAGATTCTATTAAATCTAATGTTTTTGTAGCACACACCTGAGTATTATGTGCTAACTTGTTAAATTTATCAATATCTACTGGTGAAGAAGTAGTTTGTTTACCCACTTCTTTAAATTCTGATATGTCATCAATAGTAATAAAGTAAGCAAACATTTGACAAAATCCTTGTGTGTTTTTAGATTGAAATAAATCATATGGATCAAATACTTTACCATTCATAAGTGATTTATAATGAGTACAAGAAGATGGTTTGTAAAATATAATTTTTTCCATTTTATTATATAATATAATATTATTTTATATTGTTTAATCAAATTTAAAAGTCATATTAATATATATTATATTAAATAATTATTTCTTTTTTGTTGTTCGGTCGTCTTCTTCTTGATTTCTTTTTGGGGGGTGTTTTTCTTCTTGGTTTTTTTTTGGATGGTTTTTTTTGCGATGATTTTTTTTTGGATGGTTTTTTTTTTTTAGTATTTCTTTCATGTGTTCTCCTTCTTCTTCTTCTTTTAGATGGTGGTTTTCTTCGAGTCCTCTTTCTTTTTCTGTATACTTTAGCACCTTTACCACCTTCTGATGATTTAAGTATAAATGTTTTAGCTGGTTTAACAGGGATACCCCATATATCAAATGCTTTAATACCAACCTGTAAACAAGGTGTATCACATGTATCACTTTTTCTTGTAAATGGAACTTGTTCTCTATATATAATATATAAATCGGGTGGATTGAAAGTTGGTCTTCTCCATCCAGCAATACTGTTTCTAACTCTTTCTTGTAATGCAGATATAATATCTACAACTGGATTGATTGGATTACCAGTATCATCAACCATAACAACTTCACAACTTCCATCATTTAAATTTCCTGGATTAGGATTAGAAATATTTCTTATTCTATCAGTAGACATTAATCTATATTTAACATTATTAACACCAAAAGTAATTGTATTACCGTTTAAATTCGTGTGAAGATTAGGATTATTTTGTTGTTCTGCTAATATAGTTTCATTAATAATATTCATATATCCTTGACCGATTAAACTATTTAACCACCCATCATCCGGAGAACCAGGTTCTATTGATAATGATATAGTTATATTAATAGTTCTTTGTTCTAAAGATAATCCATAAGCATTTACAAATACAGACATATTAGGTATACCATCAAATTCATATAATTTAGTACTATTAAAAGAATTACACATTGTAGGGGGAGCTGTATCTTGTAGTATAGGTTGTGGTATTTCAGGTGCTACTTGTTCAACTGGTATATCTGATTCTCTTAATTCACCAGCCGGTATGTCAAGTAATTCTGTGAGAGATCTGGGTCCTTCATCAGGTGTTTCTTGTTGTGGATCAGCTGTTGCAACAGATTCATCACTAGCAGGCATAACGGGTGATGGTAGTTGTTCTTGTTCTTGTTCTTGTTCTCTATTAGAAGCATTAGACAATATTCTTTCTAAATCATCACGATCTTCTGATGCTGGTGATACTGGTGGTGATGGAAAATCACTTTTTGCACTATGAAACCTTTCTAAATCAGCTCCATCATCGTCATCATCGCTATCATCAGAACGTTGTCTTTCAAGAGATAAATCAACAGGTTGTTCTGGTGTTCCACGAACTAAACTTTCATCATAATCTCTTTGTGTCCTTACATCATCATTATAAGCATATATCCATTGACTTGCTTTTGTGTGATCACTAATACCATTACCTGCTAATAAAGATAATACTGTTGACCGGTCATCTGGATTATTTACATCTATACCGTTTGGATATTTATCTTCAATAACTTTAATTCTTTTACAAGTTTTTCTATCACAATCATACGATTCATGACCACAATTATTTCTTCCACTTGAACTAAAAGGCCACCATCCGCCGGCATTCTGTTGTGAAATTTTACATGACATTATATATATTGTATTATATTATTTTTTTTTGCGTAATGTTTTTTTCTTTGACCCTTTTTCCAATGAAGAATATTTATTTAATATACTTTCAAAAATTTTATAACATTCGTCTGGTGTTAATCTTTCTTTATAATTTAACGCACACATTTTTGAGAATAAATCAAATATTTCTTTTAAAAATTCACTTTTATTTATATGTTTAATAACATTAAAATCAACAAAAAGATACGGTATTAATAATCCTAAACTAAATATATCTATAAGAGAGTTAAGTCCAGTATGATTGTATTTTTGTTTTTCACTTAATAATAATTTAATATGATCTTCAAAATTATTCTTTAATAATTTATGAATTTTTTTACCTTTTTCATAGTGTTTTCTAAAACTTGTTGTTTTAAATTTAAGTAATTCAGCTAATAATTCTGGTTGTGAAGCATATGAATATAAATATTCCATAGGATACCATAAATATATTCTTTTATTATTAAATTCAGATAATGATCTTGTTTTAAAATGATTATCATCTGATAATTTTGATGCTAATCCGAAATCTATTAATTTAAAAACACCTTCATGAATAACTATATTTTGAATCTTAATATCTAAGTGAACTATTTTTTTTTCATGTAATACCTTTAAACCAAAAAATAATGGTTCCATTTTTTTAAATAAAATATACATACTTTTCTCAAAAGATTTAGTTGTTTTACATTTTAAGACATTATCAACAAAATAATCTTCAAATGTAATCCCACCATAGTCACCTATCATCATATGATTAGTTGAATTAAATTTATCTTCATATTCTCTATCCATACATTTTAAAATATCTTTATCATAGTTTTTTAAAATATTATTATATTCAGGTGCGGAACAATACTTATCATAAATTAAAGCCCATTTTGAATGACCGTTGATTTTACGAATTAAATCATTTATTTGTTTTTCTCTTTTAAAATATTTATCAGATTTTGAACCATATACAATTTTTGAAATTTTTTCTTTTGTGATATCATCTTTAGAATTTTTACATGGTATATTTGGATGAAATATACATGATGAAGAACCTGTTGCTAATATTTTTGCACCTTTTTCATTATTTTCTTCAATAGTTGAGTCTATATTTTTTTTTAATAAACTTCCACCTTCCATATATATATATATTATATTTTGTTAAATTAATAAAATTAAAATATATTTATGAATATTATGGATAATAATAATTCAATTTTTGTTCAAGCTAAAATAGAGTATACAAAACAATTAGTTAATACTTTAAAACCTCATATGTATGACGGTATTAAATCTATATATGATGATTCAAAAGAAATATATAAAACTAATTCATCAACATCATTATTATTTGTATTCAGAACATTATTAGAAAAAATTCCTGAATGGAATAATGAATTAATTGTTAATGAAACTGATAGAATTATAGAATCTTCTAAATGTGATTGGTTAGATGAATTAGTTTCAGCAGTTTATATTAGTCATACAAAGATTTTAATGTCTATCGGTAGTAATAATAATAATAAAATTAATTTAACTATTCCTAAATTAATAAATTTTATTCATAAATGTTATATTAATATTGCAAGAGAACTTTGGAAAAACCCTTTATTATTTTCAGAAGATATATCCGGATTTGAATATCAAAAAAATATTAATGTTATAGAAAATATTATTTGTGATTGTATAGAAAATACTATTAGAATTTCTTTACCCGTTAAAGAAATATTAAAAGATCATTTAGATTTAGATAGTAGTAATAAATCTTCAAATAAAGAAAGTTCTTTATTAAATGAATTAAAAGAATTATTAATGAAAAATCAAGAAAAATCTAATGATAATGATGAAGAAGAACAAGAAAAAGTAATAGAAGGTAATGAAGAAGATGAAGAAACAGTTGATGATAACGAACAAGAACCGGATAATGATGAACCAGATAGTAATGAATCAACTGAACAAATAGAAACAACTATAAACTATGAATCACCTGATGAAGATGAAATAAATCAAAAATGTGAAAATATTGAGATAAATGATATACCTGATATTAATGTTCAAGAAGGTACTTCAGCAGAACAAGTTTATGATAATCCAGATATAATTGATAATTCAGCAGAAGATAATAATGCATTATATGAAAAATTAATCAAAATAAATGAAACTAATAAATCAGAAGAACCATCAATAGAAGTTCCCATTATAGTTTCAAAAATAGAAGATAATAAAGAAACAATTGAATCTATTATAGAACCTAAAAAAGAAGAAACTATTGTAGTTGAAGAAAATTTATCAGTAGAAGAAAAACTTAAAAAAGAAGAAGATTCTAGAAAATATGATAATTCAACTAATGGAAATATAGTTGATATTACAAAAAATGTATCTGATAATGTTAAAAAAGTAGATGATCCTATTGAAATAACTGTAACTGATAAGAAAGAAGAAAAACCATTATCATATTTAGAAGATGAATTTGAAAAAGAAGTTATTTCAGTTGATAAAATAAATGATGATGATAATGAAACAGTAGATATGTTTTATGATGATTTAAAAAAAATGAGTGATAAAAAAGGATTAACTATGGATGCTGTTGATGAAAATAAATATACATTATTTGATGATTTGGATTAAATCTATATTTTTTTTTATATTATTATGTTATAAAAAATGAACAATAGTATTGTAATGGATATAATTATAAGTTTGAGTTTAATCTTTATTTATTATATTTATTGTAAATTTAGCAAAGATGTTAATGAATTAAAACCTAAAAATATGGCTGTATTATTTGTAATTAATATGGTTGTACTTAATGTAATTAAGTTATTATTTTCATGTAATGTATCAGCAGTAGATAATAAATGTTCTATACCATTTCATGATAAACCACCATTTTAAAAATGATAATATAGTTTTTTAGGAAAGTTTTTCTTTTTAATTCTAAATTCTTTAAATATATCATTTTGAATTATATTAATTGGTAAACAATTATTGGCATATTTCGCAATAGATACATACATATCAAAATTGTCTTCTAAGAAATATAATTCACAATTATTTTCACCTAATGTAAATGAATAAATAAAATCTATTAAATATTGATAATCTTCATATTTTTTATATTTATCATAATTTATTTCATTTAAAATAGTTATAGCTAATCTACATAAATCAAAATTATAATTAGGTTTTATATTATTTAAATTAGTATCTTTATTATAATTTAATGTATCAATGGGATATTTATATTGACCATCAGCTTCACCATATTTAGAGAAACAATCACTAAAAAATAATTTATTTTTAAATGTAAATATCGCTCTACCAAAATCAATTATTTTAAAAATATATCCAAAAGTTGGTACTTTAAAGTAAATATTATTAAATTTATAATAAATAAAAGTTTTTTCTGTTTTAGTATACATTATATTATCTATATGGAGATCATTATGTGTAAAATTAAAATATTTTTGTAAATATGCTAATGCAAATGATATTTGAAATATACATGATAATATAATTTTATCATTAAATTTTTCATCTAATAAATCAGATAATAATCCATCTAATTTTTCTATAAAGAATAGTTGACATGGTATATTTCTAATAACTGATATATAATCATTTTCTTCTTCATCTGAATCATCAGAATCCATATAAATATCCATTTTAAATTGTTCACCTAAATTTTTATGAAACCATGCTTCTTCTTTAAAATCAGAGTAATCATCTGATATATCATAATTATATTTTTTCATAATTCCATTAACTGATCCATAAAATATAGGGAAATTAGGAAGAATATCATTTTCAGTTAATTGAGAAGAAATAAACGAAAAAAAAGTATCTATAAATGCTGAATTATTCATATTATTAATTTTTTCAAATGTATTGGAATTATAATTAGATGGTAATAATGGATTTCTGTATATTAAATTATTATAGTTGTTTTTTATAAAATATAAAGGTTCTAATATTGGTATTATTTTACAAAATACTTCTTTATTAATATAATTATTACATTTAGAATCATAAATATTTGCATTTAAAAAACAATTTGAATGATAATATTTAAATTTTAATATATTAAATAATTCTTGTATATAAAATCTTCTTTTCATATCTATACATTTATGCGAATATTTTGTATTAAAAATATGAAAATATAATGAATAAATTGGATTATATATTTGTAAATTATTAATATTAAATAAATTTTCACATGATCTATAAAATTTCTTTATAATTTTTTTATCGTAAATATATTTGTCTATATATAGATTTGACATAGTTATAAAAAATATTTAGAATTATTTCTTTATTTAAACTAATTGTCATCATTATCATCATTTTTATTTTTCATTCCAAGTTGAGATGCGAATTGTTGACCAGTTGTATTCATAAAATGAAAAGCTTCTTTAACACATTTTTCATTTAAGCATACTACTTTTTTAGGATTAACTTGTTTATATAATATTAAAACATCTAATATATGTTCAAAATTTTCTTGTGATAAATTCTCAAACATTTTTATATATAAATATCATTTATTTTTAAATATGTGTTTTTATAATTTAAAAAAATTATAATAATAGTATATATGGAAATACAATTAAGAAAGTTTGATATGAGTGAAATTAAAGATGATAAAGTAGTAGTTTTAATTGGAAAAAGAGATACAGGTAAATCGTTTTTATGTAAAGATATATTGTATCACCATAAAGGTATTCCAGTAGGTCAAGTTATATCTGGAACAGAAGGAGCAAATCAATTTTATAGTAAGATTGTGCCTAAATTATTTATTCATGGTGAATTTAATACACAAATTGTTCAAAATATGATTAAAAGACAAAAAGTTTTAATAGATAAAATAAATGAAGGTGATACATCTATTGATCCAAGAGCATTTTTAATATTAGATGATTGTTTATATGATAATACATGGGCGAAGGATAAATGGATGAGATCTGTTTTTATGAATGGTAGACACTTTAAATTATTATTTCTTTTAACAATGCAATATGCGTTAGGTGTTCCACCTAATTTAAGAACAAATATAGATTATATATTTATTCTTAGAGAAAATTATGTTAGTAATAGAAAAAGATTATATGAACATTATGCTGGTATGTTTCCATCATTCGAGATGTTTTGTCAAATAATGGACCAATGTACTGAAAACTATGAATGTTTAGTAATAAATAATAATGCAAAATCAAATAAATTAACTGACCAAGTATTTTGGTATAAAGCTAATCCTCATGATGATTTTAGAATAGGAGCACCTTCATTCTGGGAATATTCTGAGAGAAACTTAAAAAATGGTGAAGACAATGAATCATTAGGATCTGGATATAAAACAAAAGTTAATGTTAATAAATTATATTAAAGACTATTAGTTATTTTCTTTACGGCATCAACTAATCCATCGTATGTTCTTTCAGTAAGATCAACAACTTCTGTTCCTAAATGTTTACCACCATCATATATTTCTACTAAAAATGTAGGGAATCCTTGAATTTTATCTTTATGTTTTTCCATTTCATCTTTATCTGCTTCTGAATCTACGACAGAAGCGTGTACTTGAACTCCATTAACAACTTGACCGTGCATATCGTCTTTAAATTTATCAAACTCGGGTCTAGCTTTCTTAGACCATCCACACCATGGAGCATACATCATTTTCATATGAACTTTTTTAGAAACGGGAGAAGCACCAACAGGTGCTTCATATGAAGCTACATGACCTTTTGATGGGTCACTAGGTTTAACTGATTTTGTCATAGGTTTGTCCATTAAGAATTGTTCAGGACCGTTACTTGGAAGGAAATCAACAACATTATTCATTTTAGCAAATCCAAAACTTTTAAGGACACTGTAATTATTTTGAAGTGTTTTGGGAACATCTTCGCCGAGTGGGGTAGTAGCACTTGCAAATAATTGTTGATCTTCAACATATCCATATGGATCAAACTTATCATGAATAACTTGTCCATTACAATTAACTCTTGTCCCAGTAGATGGATTCGGTTGAGGTGTGTTACAATTTCTACCACATCTATTACAGGTGTCATCTGATACGGAAACTAAATTGGCTTTAATTGTCGCGGGAACATTCTGATCGCTTTTCTTTACTACACCTCCGTTATTACAACTATTACCTTCTATCATTTTGCTAAAAATTTTGGTATTACAATCAATAATTACAAATCCTATAAGGATTATTAAAAAAATTAATATGTAATTATTGTCTAACTTATTTAATACGGATAATGATTTCATTTATAATATAATAAATATATTTTTTTTACATCAATTAATAAATTAAATCTTCTAACTTAAAATATTCATATTTATTGTTGATAAATCTTTTTATAATAAATGGTATTTTTTTCTTATTAAATTCTTCCAAAGCAATATCATAAACATTATTAAAATTTTCATAATTAGCTATTAAAGGTTGACATCCGGATTCTAATTGTTCACATCTTTTTGATAATATCTTTGTTTTTTCATATTTACTTAAAACATTATTTGATTTATTTTCTTTTAAAAGTTTTGAATAATTTTTCTTAAATACATTAATATCTTCTATATCATCCATAATTATATCATTAATATTTATATCATCATCATTATCATCTGAATCTGAATTATCATTTTCTATTTCAGCAGCTTCAACTTCCGTAATAGGGTCAATTATATCTTCTTCGTCGGACATTATAATCTATAAATTAAAAAATATTTAAATAATAATCAAATTTAATTTTTCCATTTTTGGCCACAGAATGTACAACTATAAATATATTTCATATTTAATTTATCATATTTTATATATATAATTGAAGAATCTAACTTTTCTTTAATAGATTTACATTCTTCATTCGGACACTTTATATTTTTATCGCTAATTCTAGGAAGAGTTGAATCATAATTAATATACTTATTATTATTAATACTTTCTGATAAATCTACATTAAAATCATTATCATATATTAATGTTTCATTATAATCTCGTTTATTATTACATGCTTTACAGTACAAATATAATTTAGATTCATTTCTATCCATGTATATATACATTGAATTATTGCATTCATCACAGAATTTATTTTCCATATAAATATATTTATATTATTATTATTAATTTAATTTCAAATTTAACTTATTACAAAATAGATTATAAATATTATTTAATTCTGTATAATTAATGTTATATTTAATATTATATATAGGGATATTTATTAATTTATTCTTAATATCTTTATATTTTTGAATATTATTATAAATATCTATATAATTTTCTTTAAATTTATCTATAATAATTTCTTTAAAAACTAAAAATTTTTCAGGAATATTATAATAATTTTTCATCAATAATGAATTTATATTTTCAAAAAAGATAACATCATTATACTCATTAATAATATTCAATTGATGTTTATTCTTTCTATAAAAACCCGGTTCATTTAATAATGGATCACTATCTAATAATGATTGAATAGATAATAAAACTGTTGATATATCCATAATAGTTGTCCATCCTGGTCCTGACCATGTTCCTAATATACTTAAACATACTTTTCCAAACCCAGACTTATGTGATCCTACGTATAAATTTGGATGTATTCTAATATTATTTCTGGGAACATATGATACATCTGGTGGTGAATATGGGTAATTCTTAGGAAAATCAATATTAAAAAACATATAACCACCTTCATATAAAGATCCTTTTGGACCTATAATCATAGCACAAGCTTTTAACATATTTTCTTCATCAAAATTAATATATATTCCTAAATCATTTAAATTATTATGTTCAATAGATTTAATATCTTTATTAATTATTCTTTTTAGTGCTTTATTCATTATATAAATAATTATTTTAATATATATTTAAATATTACATAAATTTGAATTCCTTAATATATAAAAATAAATTTGATAAAATATTATATTTAGATTATTATAATGTTCGAAAATATACTGAAGTTTTTGAGCGATAAAAAAAGGGTGGATAATGGACCTATCACCCATACTATATATGATGAAAAATCACCTTTAAAAGGTTCATATAATATTAAAAAAGAAGATATCCCTAAACTTTATGATTTAATATTTAATATTTATAAAAAGAATGGTGATATTTCTATTATTGAAAGAGTGGGTGATATTTGTCCCTTAATTATTGATTTGGACTTTAAATATAAGGATAATATTAGTGAAAGACAATATACAAATGAAACACTTGATGAAATATCTAAATACTTAAATATTAAAGTAAGAGAATTATTTAATTTTCAATCTGAAAATCAAAGTCAAATATGGATCATGGAAAAAGATACCATATGTGATTGTGATAAAAAATTATACTGTAAAAAAGACGGTATTCACATTTTATTCCCTAATCTTGTTTCTAATAAAAAAAATTATGTATCTTTAATAAATAATATTATTAAAGATAAAGATATTATCGAAGAAATATTTGTTAATACTTGTAAATCCCCACCATCTAATCCTGTTAATGAAATATTTGATTCTCATATTTATAATCCTGGTAATTGGTTTATATATGGTTCAGGTAAACCCGGACCAAATGAATTAACTTATAAATTAACAAGAGTACTTAAAGTATCAGAAGAATCTACTAAAAATATTCCCATTGATATCTTACTAGAAAACCCCAGAGAGATAATGAACAAAAATAGTGTGCAAATTAATGATAAAGTTAATGTTGAATTTATCGGTCCAGAGATATTTAAAAATAAACCAACAAATAATAATGTAAATATGTCTATGACTTTTGACAATATAGAAAATATTCAAAATGTTGTTAATATAAAAAAAGATGAACTTAAATTTATTAATAAATTAACTAATATCTTATCAGAGGATAGAGCATCTGATTGTAAAAATTGGATTGAAGTAGGGTATTGCTTGCATAGTTTATCTTCAAAACATCTACTAAATACATGGGTTAAATTTAGTAAAAAATGGCAAAATTATGCTGGTGATAGTGAATGTATCAAACAATGGAATTACATGAACTCTACTAATAGGCCACAATATACATTAGGAACGCTTATTTATTGGGCTAAAAAAGATAATCCGGATGAATATTCAATTATTCAAAAAGAATCACTTAAAGGTCTTGTAGATAAAAGTCTTGTTGGTGAAAAAACGTGTGGTACTCATTCTGATGTAGCCAATATTGTTTTCAATTACTATAAAGATTTATTCGTTTGTAGTGGGCTTAAAGATAATGTTTGGTATTATTTTGATGATACAACTGGTAGATGGATTGATAGTGAACAAGGTGTTATTTTAAGAGTAAGATTATCTGCTGATATTATTGATTTATATCAGCATTATAGTAATTTCTATAAAGATAAATCCAAAGAAGAAGATCCTGATTCTGAACTATATCAAATATATGATAGTAGACACTCTAATTGCTGTAAAATTATTCTTAAATTAAAAGATTATACTTACAAAGAAAAAATTATGAAAGAATGTAAAGATAAATTTTATGACCCTGGATTTATGGATAAACTTAATAGCAAAAAGAATTTAATTGGATTCGACAATGGTATAGTTGATCTTAAATATTGTTCTATCAATAAATCCGGTATAGTACATAACGAGACAATATTTAGAGAAGGTCGTCCTGATGACTATGTTAGTTTATCAGTTGGATACAATTTACCTATCGCAAAAGAAGATATGCCTACTAATATCAGTCAGATTAAAGATAATATAATGAGCATTAATAACTATCAAGAACTTCAAGAAGGATTAGATGACTTTATTAAAAAAGTTTTACCAAATGATGATGTCCGTGACTATACTTTAAGATTTCTATCTAGTTGTCTAAGTGGTGAAGTTAGAGAAGAAAAATTTTACTTTTGGACTGGTTCCGGTAGCAATGGTAAATCTAAAATAACAGAATTAATTGATCATACACTAGGTGAATATAGTAAACCCATGGATGTATCATTTCTAACTACTAAACGTGGTAGTTCATCAAGTGCTTCACCAGAACTCGAAAGAGTTAGATATGCACGGTTTGTATCAATGTCTGAACCTGAAAGAGATGATCAAATATATGTAGGTAAACTTAAACAAATCACTGGTGGTGATAAAATGACTTCAAGAGGTTTATTCAAAGATACAACTGAATTTAAACCTCAGTTTAAAATTATTCTTATGTGTAATGATCTACCAAAACTTGCTGGTAATGATGGGGGTGTTCATCGTCGTATTGAGGTAGTTGATTTTATCTCTAAATTTATTGAAAATCCTAAACCTACTATGCATAATCCTAACCAATATATTGCTGATACTCAACTTGGTAATAAACTCAAACAATGGAATATCTTATTTATGATTAAACTATTAGATTACTACAAAGTTTATGATGAGGAAGGAACAAAAGCACCATCATCTGTAACAGAAGCTACAAAAGTATATATTACAGAAAATGATACTATTCAAAAATGGATTACCGAAGATCTTGTAGAATCTGATGATGTAACTCCACTTGACGATTTAATGGATTGTCTTAAATCTTGGTGCGAAGATCAAGGTTTTGATTTCAAAAAAATTAATAAATTAGAAGTTAAAAATTCTCTTATTAAAGCACAAGAAAAAACATCAGCAGGTCCTGCCATATTCGGTAAAAATATTAAAGAAAATGCACCAAATGGTTCATCTAGATGTCCCAAGTTTAACTTCATTACCGTTGAAGATGAAGAGTAAAATGTTCCTTAGTCCTTTTATATCCCAAGTCTATCAGATTTTTTTTTAAATCATAATCTATATCAAAGTTTGTTACATTTATAGATAATTCGCTTAAATCTAAATATATATCTCTAATAGTTTTTTCCCTTGTTAATATATTTGGATCATACATAATCCATCCAATACTTAAATAATCAAATATATTATTTATTTTATATTTCTTATTTGATTTAATATTTAAGCATAAATAATTTTTTGAATCATTTATTTCATTTGGACAATTTCCACATAATCCTCCATCTAAATATAATTTATTTTTATATTTAATCGGTTTCATTAATATCGGTATAGCCGTTGTCATTTGTAATAATTTTAAAATATTTATTTTAGGATTATTTATATGATCAATATATTCTATTTTTTGATCTGATAAATTTACTACTTTTACAATTATATGAATATTTGATATATTATATAATTTTAACATTGACATTTTATTAACATTATATTTTTTCTTTAATAATTCTTTTATATGCAAATGAATATTACTATAATTAATTAAACCATAATTATCTACTAAATTTGTTAATGAAATATCATTTATATTTAAAATATTTGTGAAATCATAATTATATATTTCATTTTCTATAAAATCATAATTATATTCAAATAAAATAAACATTAATATAAATAAAAAACTCGCTGATACACATATAATTTTTTTTATATTTTTAAAATTTCCAGATATATATTTATTTTCTATAAGATATTTAATACTTCCCATAAAAGAAATACCTTTAATTGATCCACCAGATAAAATTAGAGTATCAATATCCATATTATTTTATTAATTATATATTATGAGTTCTTTAAACATAAATAAACTATTCGAAGAACAAGATAAAAAAGTTTTAAATAGATTAAAAATGTTTGATGATATTCTTGTTCAAATACATAATAGAATATTAACTAATTCAAAGAATAAAACATTTTTTTGTACATTTTCCATACCTGAATTTTTAATAGGGAAACCATTATATAAAGTTGAAGATCTTAGAAAATATTTAATAGATTCATTAAAAAGAGATAAATTCGATGTATTATATATGCATCCAAATTTATTATTTATCTCATGGGAAAAACAAAAAAATAAAAAAAGAAATATCACTAAACCGACTACAAATAATAATGATTTGTTCAAAAAAATAGATGATTATAATCCTACTGGTAATTTATTATATAATGATAATATTTTATCTAATATTAATAATAAATTTAGTTAATAAGAATTTTTTCCCATTTTAAAAATATAATCAACTAATAATAATATAAAAATACAAGTCATTAAATATACAATTATATCATTTAAATTTTTTGTTTCACTAGATCCACCAAATCCTTCAACTATTGGATGATATCTTTGATTATTTATTTTATTAAATCTTTCTTCTATATATTTTTTATATTCTTCTACTTCTTTTTCTAAATATTTAGAATAATCTTTTAATTCATCAAATTGTTGTTGTAAAATGTTAGATCCAGTTTCCATATGCATTTGTTGAATTTCTGGTTGTTTAATTGGTGATTTTTCTTGAACAGTAATATCATCTGCTATTTTTCCTAATTCAGGTTCTTTATTAACAGGTTTTCCTATTTTTTCACCTGGAAAACATTGTGAAAGTAAAGCTACCATTTAATATATATATATATATTTTTTTATTTTATAAAATATATATGTATTTATTTGATTTTCTAACAAATAATTATTTATTTTTAAGTGGAACATTTTTATTAAATATGTTCGGAGGTAGAATGCTTTTTCAAGATATACAACCACATATCCATGATAAATTTTATTTAAAACATTTATTTATATTTTGTTTATTCTTTATAGCAACAAAAGATATCAATCTTTCTTTAATATTAATAGTTTTATATATAATTTTTATGCAAATTATAAATGAATTCAAAAAAGTTGAAAAAAAAGATGGTAAAGAAATAAATAATCAAGATAAAGTTAATAAATGTATTGAAATATTAAATGATATAAAAAATTAGATATTAAGTGTTATTCCTTTATTAGAACTTTTATTACTATCACCGCTCATTAAAGATATACTATCTAAATCCGCCATAGTGTTTGGTTGAAGGTTTAAATTTTTAATAACATCATCTATATCACCAACAGGTCCGTCCATTTCTTGTCTTGAAGGATGTTGATTTTGACTCATTACATCAGGCATAGGTTGATTCATATTCATACCTGGTTGTGCCATAGATCCTACTGCTGCTTTTGCAAATTGTTTCATTAAATCAGGATTTTGGCTCATAATATCATTCATATTAGGTATTGACGATTTAAACATCGTATTTGATAAATGAAACATAAATGCTGAACCACCTAACATCATAACTAATTTTAGTTCAGGAGCAATTTCACCACCACCACCATATTTCTCATATAATTGTTCAAAGACTTCATCAAAATCTTCAACACTTTCATTTACTGATTCAGACCATCCATCTAATTTTACATCAAATGGATCGAATTTACTATTTAAAAATTCTACACCTGATACAGCAGCCATCATAATTTTTCTTTGAAATTTTACAGAATTAGTTGTATCTCTTTGTTTTTTTAATTTAATATATTCATTTCTCATATCATCTAGATTAGAGTTCATATTATAATTAGTTGATGTTCTTACACCTTGATTTTGTAATTTTGAAAATTTATATAATAAATCTATTTTTTCATTTTTAATATCTGTTTGAGATAATACATGTACTGGTTTATATTCGTCCGATGCTATATTATTCATTATTGGATCATTTACTGGATCAACTGATATATTTTTACTTTCATTATTATCTGATCTAAAAAAAGAATAATCTTCTGATTTTTCTGATTTTACTTCATCACCTGAATTATATCCATTTGATGGTTTGGGTGAATGATCCATATTTGAATTATTATTATCACTATTAATTAATAATTCAATACCTATTGAATCATTATTACTAATACTAGCATCAATATTTTTAAAATCATCATCTAAATTAATATCTAACTTTTCCATATATTATTGGTTTTAAAATTATTATGTATTATATACGTATTTCTTTAAATATTCAATATTTGATTTACATTTTGAGGTAAATCCTCAATAGTAACATTATAATGTTGTTCTAGTTCATTAAGATAATACAATTCACGTTCATTTATTAAATTAATTGCAACTCCTTTTCTACCATATCTACCAGACCTTCCTATTCTATGAACATATGTTTCTTTTGATTTTGGCAAATCAAAATTTATAACTAAATTTAATTGTTGAACATCTATACCTCTGGCCAATAAATCTGTTGAAAGTAATATTCTTGTTGCACCATTTTTAAAATTTAATAATTTACTTTCTCTTTCATCCTTAGTAATTTCACCATGAATATAATCAACTGGATAATTATTTTTAATTAATTCTTCATATATCCCCATTAACTTATTTTTATAATTTACATAAATAATACATTGTGATATATTTAATAAATTATATATATCTACTAATGTATCATACTTCCATTCTTCTTTTATAACAACTTTATATTGTTTAATTCCTTCAAGAGTCACATTTTTATTATCAACAAGAATAGTTTCGGGATTATTTAAAATTTTATTTGTTAATTCAACAGTCTCATCAGTTTTTGTTGCACTGAATAGACATATTTGTGTTTCTTTTGAAATATATCTAAATATTCCACTAATTGTTTCTTTAAACCCTGATGATAACATTTCATCAGCTTCATCTAATACTAATAATTTAATATCTGATGTATATAAATACCGTCTATTTATCATATCTAAAATTCTACCAGGTGTCCCAATTATAACATGAGGTTCTTTTTGTAAATCATTCTTACATTCTTCTAAACTAGTTTTTCCAACTACTTTCATAATATTAATATTCATATATTGACTTAATGATTTCATTACATCATAATTTTGATTTACTAATTCATATGTTGGATTTACAATCAGTACCTGTGTTTTTTTAAGTGATTCATCTACTAAATTTAATCCCCCTATAGTAAAAGCACCGGTTTTACCTGTTCCTGATTGTGCTTGTGCGAATAAATCTTTCTTTTCATTTATAATGGGTAACGCTTTGCATTGAATATCTGATGGATTCTCAAATCCATACGAATATATACCTCTTAATAAATTATCTTTTAAGTTAAAATCATCAAATGTAGTCATTCCTTATATATTTATTATTATTTAATCTTTAATATTTAACATTTTTTTTATTCCATTAATATCTGCTCCTTTTAAAGTATTAATACATTCTTTATTTTTTAATAAATAAAATGATGGAACAGATTCTACTTTAAATATTTCGCATATTTTTTCATTTTCATCATCATCTATTGATATTTTATAAATATTTATTATATCTTTATTCATCTTTTTATATAATTCTTCTAATTGAGGATATATTTTTTTACAAGGCCCACACCAACTCGCTGTAAAAAATAATAAAATATATTTTTCACAATCTATACATTTTTTAAAATTTTCAAAACCAGATAAATATTCCATATTATTTATATAAATATTTTATATTTATTTAATTAACTAATCTTATCGGGTGATTATTTGATAAATATCTTAATTTAATTAATAAATTTTTCTGTATTCCTGTTAAAGTTAATGCCAATATTAAATCCATTATTTTTATATATTTTCCGTCTAATTTAAAAAAATTAATATATTTACTTATTAAATATTTATGTAAAAAAAAAATTAACAAACCTATTACTATTATATGTAAAACTACATATATATATATTGTAGATTTATTCTCTTTATTTATATCTTTTACATAAAATATATGATCTATTATTGGTGCAACAAATAATAATACTGATGTTAAAAAAATTAACAATATATAGAAATATAAATATTTATATCTGTATTCCATTTATTATATATAAAATATTTTAATCTGATTCATAATCACTTGATGATGAATTATATTCTTTCATAGAATTTTCCATTTTTATAATTCTTTCATCTTCTTCTTGTAATGATTGAATAAAGTCATTTCTATCTGTATTAATCATATCATATTCAACAATGAATTGTTCTTTCTTTACTATTTTTGGAATCATAGGTAATGGATACTTCTGAAAATCTTCAATATTAACAACATTATCCCAATAATCTTTTCCATACACTTCATGCATATTTTTACTACAAATATATGAACATATATACTTATCTGAACCATTTTGGTCCAGGTGAATAAAATACTTTGACCTATTGCGATCACACTTATCACACTTGAAACCCAAAATAGGATTTTCATCGCACATGTTTTGAATCGCTTTTGAGTAAGACATCTTATTTGCTTTAATATTCTCTCAAACACAATTTCAAATTTTAAATCTATTCATTTCTCTTAAATAATTTTTATTATATTTATCTGTTTGAGTATATATTAATTTTAAAATAGATCTAAAACCTTCTCTAACTGGTGAAACACAATGTATATTCTCATTTGCTTTCACTATAATTAATGAATTAGATTCAGAATATATTTTGTTATTCCATCCTAAATATGAATACCAATTTGTATAACTATCTGATTCATTTTCAATAGTATAAACTATTTCATATTGCGGTTTTTCATATAATAATATATCTTTATGACACTTCATACCTTCTGAACCTTTTGGATAAACTCTGAATTCTATTGGAAAATTAGATTTCTTTATATCAGATTTTATATATTTTTTTATTTTATTTATATTTTTTTCTGAATAAAATATATCATTTATTTTTTCATCTAAAATTGGTTTTATTAATCTAAATTTCTCAGACTTTAAATTTTTTATACTTCTTGTATAATTTCTTATATAATTATATTCTTCATCAGTTAAAAAATTTTTTATATAATATACTTCATTTTTTTTAAAGTATAATAAATATAATATTAATAAGACTAATAATAATAATAATAATAATACAATATTTAAGAACATTTATATATTATAATATAAATATTAAACTAATAAATTTGATAATTAAAAATATTATTATATAAATATTATGATTAACAAAAAAGATATTCTAGATTATATTAATAATAATTATCCTGACACACTTGATAATATACATTTATTCAAGAAAACTATTATAATTGATATAATTAATGTATTTAATATTATTTCTGATAATAAAAACCATATTCAATTAAAAGCAGAAAAATATTTTATAGAATCTGTTATCGATGAATATTCTAACAAAATTAATACTTTCAATACGAGAAAACATAAGTTATATGAATTAATGAAATTAGAATTACCTGAACAAAGGTCGCCTGAATGGTACGAATTAAGACAAAATATTTTAACAGCTAGTTCATTTGCCGCAGCACTTGGTGACGATCATTTTAAATCAAGAGACATGCTTATTTACGAAAAAATTAATCCTCCTCTATATACATCTAATCCTATTACTGAATGGGGTGTTAAATATGAAGAAATTGCCACTTTATTCTATCAACTTATTACTGGAACAAATGTTATTGAATTTGGATTAATTCCTCATCCTACTTTTCCAGTATTTGGAGCATCTCCTGATGGAATATGTGATGACAAAGGACCCATGGAATATTGTTCCAGAATGTTAGAGATTAAATGCCCCCCTAAGAGAAAATTTACAAAATCTGTTCCCAAACACTATATGATGCAAATGCAAGGTCAGTTAGAAGTATGTGATCTTGATGAGTGTGATTTCTTACAAGTTAAGATTGAAGAATATGAAGATATGAATGAATACAAAAAAGATATATTAAATTTAGATGAACCACATAAATATACATATCCAAATATTAAAGGATATGATACAACTACTAATGGTAAAACACATCAAAACTTACCAAAAGGATGTACTATTTCATATATAAAAGAAGGTGATGATGATACAAAATATTCATATTTATATCCTAAATTATTACTATCAGATGATGAATATTTAGAATGGATTGATGGGTATCTTAAACAAGGATTAAATATAGTTGAAACTAAATGGTGGAAAATAACTAGATATGAGTTAACACTAGTTCATAGAGATAAACCATGGTGGAATGATAACATTGAACATGTATTAAAATTTTATAATGATTATGTTTATTATAAGGAAAATATATCAGAATTAGAAAATATAGTAAAACACAATAAAAAAGAGGTAACTATTAATATACCAGAGAAGCTACCTGGGTTTTTGCTTTGCGATTAACTTTCCGCGACGAATAAATTTGATTTTGAGATTCAAAATAATTTAGATCAAAAATCCTTCTGCTTTATATCGCAGAAATCGTATTCAAAACTTTCTTGCATACAAACATCCATACAAATGGCTTCCACTCATGTCTTCTCCGATAAGGCAACCGAGTTCATGCGGCAAATCGCTGACTTGGAGGACCATACGGTGGAGAGTTTGTCTGGTGAAGAGTTTGTTCAAGAGTTCATGGACCAGTTCTGTCCCACTAAGGCGCCTGCCAAGAAGAAATCCCCGAAGGCCAAAAAGCTGTCGCCGCCGCGCGATCCATCGGAGATTTCGACTAGCAAGTGCCAGTGTCGGGTGTGGAACAAGGGTGACGGTGGACAATGTCGCGGTAATCCTGAGAAAGATTCTATCATGTGCAAGCGCCACGCCGCCGAAGCACTTCACCTATATGAAGAATCCACTCCGGAAGATGCGCGCGAAGACCTCGGCAGCGAGGGTCTTGCAGAGATTCTATGCGAGATGTGTGAGAACGGTGACGCTCTCGGTTGGATGGGTATCGTTACGGCGTCCCGCCCGACCAAGCCCACCGACAAGAAAGGTAAGGCGCTGACCTGGACTGATCAGAGGACTTCTAAGAAGAAATCTGTTGAAAAGCCCAAGACAGTCGTCAAACCAACGACAGAAAAGGTTGCTGCTAAGCCGAAGGCCGAAAAGGCTGATGCTAAGCCGAAGAAGCAGCGCAAGGTGAAAAAGGCAGATCCGCCTCCGGAGCCTGTGAAAAATGAAGATGAGGGGGAGCAGTCTGTTCCGGAAGAGCCTGAGCAAGTTCCCGACCCGGAGCCGGTACCCGAACCCGAGAAAGATGACGCAGCTGACCAGGCAGATGATAGCTCTACTGTTGTGCCCGACGGCGCTACTACGGCCGCCCAAAATGATGTCGGTTGTCTGGATGATTTTGATCTGGAC
>Ga0209534_10001895_pt1 | contig 21493 bp, 14 predicted proteins | sample COG_07_FD_184751 | JGI IMG/M metagenome (GOLD analysis project Ga0209534, IMG submission 184751) | Pelagic Microbial community sample from North Sea - COGITO 998_met_07 (SPAdes) (version 2) | ecosystem: Environmental > Aquatic > Marine > Neritic zone/Coastal water | place: Helgoland, sampling...
TTGAACATAATCCATCCTTTGTTTGTCATAATTAAGGCCGTTTCCTTAATACAGAACTTATCCCCAATGACTGGTTTACGGTAAATACGGACTCGGGTTTTGGCGAAATTACATCCTTCACCGTTGCGTCCTGTAAAGTTTTTATCAATATATGTTTCTTCAGTAGTGCGGAAACTCTTACTTTGGTCCTCGTATTTGATTACTTTGGTTGGATCATTACGGTTTTCTTTAATAGGAACCACTTTAGAAATAATAATATCGCGATTCTTGACTTCGGTGTTTTCGTTAATAAACCCGTGTTGATTGATTTTGTCGTAATTCCCGTGTTTAATGGATTTCGTTTTGGAAGGATCCGGTTTACACCGGATGATTTCATCCCGAATGACATTTTTATCTTCGTCTTTTTCGGTATGGTAAATCGTAGCCGCAAACAACCCACGGTCAATGGCCGATTTGTTAATCAAAACAGAATCCTCTTGATTGTATCCTGTAAAGGACATAATGGCCACGTGAATTTGATTACCAGACGGTATACGGTTCAACTGTAGAAAGTCCATGATACGTGTATCGACCAATGGTCTACTGGGGTTATTCAGGGCATAGGTTGTTTTATCCATTCGCTTGTCGTAATTGGTAGCACTGATACCGATTGCCTGCTTAGCCATAGCGCATTGGTATGTATTTCTTGGTGCCTGATTGCAATCAGGAAAGGGTACACATGATGCCAATACACCTAATAATGTACAAGGGTGGATTTCGCAGTAATCGTAATTAATGTACGAATGGGTTTTTAATGAATTGATATAATCACCGCGAAATTTCATGGCAATCATGGCCTGATTTTGTTCTTCCGGGTCAATGTATTCAATGACAGACTCTTCTATACGACAATCGGTGAGCAAATCATTCCATACCAATTCTTTCGATTTCAACTTACTGATGATTTCTTTGGTAATCAGTACTGCATTATTTTGTACTTTGAAAACTGGACGTGTCATACGTCCACCGTCGTTACATATGCGAATTATCATGCGCGCATAATCGAATACAATAGAAGTGTAAATATTAATCAACCCTTTGTGCTTTTTCGCTTTTAAATCTTTGTACATGGTCAATGGATCTTTTGCAATACCGACCCATGTACCATTGATGAACACTTTCACTTCGTCATGTAAATCTAATGGACTTTGGGCGTCTTCCACTTTCAATATGTAATCTTCTACAATATCATATAAATTATGGCTGTTTGTAGGGATCGTCATATGAGTCATAAACGAAATATTTTTCACAATACCAACGGATTGCCCCTCCGGAGACTCAACGGGACAATTGTGTGTAACAAACGATGATGCTACAAAGGAATGGTTATCGCTTCTTGTGGTAAAATCATATACCAATTCTGGTTCGATTTCTACAATAGAAGAAATGGGAACACTAATGCAACCATTATTCATAATATTGTCTTTCACAAATTGGTCGTATATAACGTCTGTTGTAAACCTAGTCGATTGGCGAATCCCTTTCTTGAAGTTCCCAATCACTTTTCTAATTTGATTTTCCGTCAATTTGGTTTCATTTATCATATCTTGCATTGAAACATTATTATGATTGTCCATGATATATTGGTAATGCTTATCTCTGGTGTTTTTCGCATATTCTTTTATTTTAACGTGTTCTATAATAGAAGCAGACCTTCTACGTTTCTCTTCACAGTAGGTATACCCTATTAAATCTGAATAGTTGGCATAATTTTTCGTAGTTTTTTCAAATACTATGCATACTTTTGTGGTATCTTCGTTACTAGGTTTCGTTTGAACATTAGAAACAATACCAAATTCTTTAAATAGATTCGATATTTGCGTCATATATTCGGTAGCATTCTCTAGTAGATGATTACGAGTCGATTGATAGGTTATTCCCATATAGGGTTTCCATGTATCACCATTTTTTTGGTATGATAATCTAGACCCATCACCTCCTTGAAACGCAGATAAATATTCACGTTTGATTGATTTTTCCGCAGTGAGTAACCATTCAGGAACAACCCGCTCTACATTCGTTTTCTTTCCTATGATTCCACCCAATAATACCAATAGATATGCAAATACACCATTGGAAGATACTTCCCATGTTCTTGCGTATATTCTACCTTGTATTTTAGTGACTCTTCTTTGTACAGAAGAGTTACCAAAACCTAATTTAGCAATATCGTCTGTTAATTGATATACATCAGGTTCTTCACCTACGTAAAAGGATGCACTATAATATATCTTATCTTTCGTAACTCTTTCTTGTAGATGACCATCTGTATTAAGTGAACCAATTAATCTGGCAATGATTTTCAACTTGTATACGGGGATTTCCACATCAAGTAAATTCAACTCCAGTAGTTCCATTTTATAGTGCTCTAATACATCTGCTGAATTGATTTTTACAACTGTACTATTTTCATCCGGTATGTGTTTCACAGCATGACGAATGATCATTTTATCATCTGGTTTCAAATCTTCCAAATTCTTCCATACTGGTTTACCATTCTCGTTAATTAAGAATGGATGATTACCAGTAGCCTTGATTGTTCTTCCACTGATTGTAGTGATTTCAAATAGTTTATCCGGCATTTTACTGAAGAACGAATGAATGTCGGATGGTTCATCTAGCAATGTATTGGGATTTACTGTAGAGACTTGATCTCCGTCTACCATATCTTTTATTCGTTTGGTTGTAACTCGGTCTGACATCAATACTTCGGTATCACCTGTCAAACACAAAAAGCCGAATGTCGTATTATGAAGTTTGCGTGGAGCCACTAATTCACCATTTTTTTCCAATGGAGTATTCACTCTTCGCAAATGACTCAATGTACCCAAATAGGTCAATCGATTTAGTACTTGTGCTACACCAACTTTACTACTACTATTGGATTGACGAACACTGAAATCACCTGTAGATAAAGCACGATTCATGCCGTTCTCTATGGTGGTCGGTTTGATGATTTTGTATATATTGGTCATATTAATAATATTGTCATAATCTTCATTCGATTTCCACGCTCCCAGATTGATTTCCCGTACAACTTGTTTTTCAATATCTTTCACAAATCGTATATAATGGTTACGGAACAAATTATTCAATAGAGAACCGCACAATTCAATACGTTTGTTCAAATAAGAATCACGGTCATCCGGTGGATTGTATTTCAATGCTGTTCGGATTAAACGATTGGCCATGAATCCCAATAAATACAATTTTTGTTCCGGTGATTTACAGTGAGGGAAGAAATCGTTTTGGAATATTTCCTTTGTATAGTCGTGCTTTTTTATTGGCTGAGGGCCTTTTTCCACTTGATATGGATTGTAGGCTACCATAGAAACTATATGTTCAAATGCGTCTTGCTGAATACACTCTGGGTCATTTAAAAATGGTTTTGCGTCTTCCATCGATGCTTCCAAATACGACAACATTTCGGCATTTTGTTTATCTTCTGTATTTAGAAGAATGTATTCGCATATTTTTTTATCGGATAACACACCCAATGCGCGGAACAGTACAAAGAGTTCTATGTATCGCTTTTGTTTCAACCGGGGAATCAAGACATAAATACCATGTCCGTAAATATTGGTCTTGGATGACACCATTAGTTCCACTTGTTTAGGCGATATGCATTTGTTATCGGGAACGGATTTGAACTCGGCCACCCAATCCCATTTAGGTGTATTTTTTCCATTGAATACGTAAATGCGATTTTCCGCCGCACGTTCTTGACATAAGACTGTCTTTTCCGATCCTTTTATAATAAAATAGCCACCGCAATCCATATCACATTCACCGGTCAAAACATTAGAAACGTGTTTGTACTGGCTCAAAATACAGATGGATGATTTCAACATGACTGGTAAACTACATAATTTAATGTTATTCAATGTTTTTTCGATTTTACGTTCTTCTCCGTCTTCATTGCGAACAGTATATTCAATATTGAGGTCTACTATAGAATTGGATGAATAGGTGAAATTACGCAAACGGGCTTCTTGTGGCATCATGGTTTTCGTGGCTCCATTGTTTTCGTGAATTTGTGGATGATGGAATCGCAAGTTTTTCAAATTGATTTTGACAATCAACCCAAATGTATCGGTTGCTTCGTCGTAATCATTGACCGACTTGATGGTAATCGGATTGAACATCTCAATTGTCCTTTGCATTTGGTAATTGACAAAGTTATTGTACGATTCCATCTGATGACGTGCTAATCGTTCCAATGGTTTGCCCGAAAAATACGATTCCAATACATCGAATGGTTCGTGAATATAATCACCCAAATGTTCCAATAATGGTTTTACACTGGGATCTTCGTGATTCACATCGGTAGGAAGTTCACCGGCTTGTCTCAATAATTCACGGATATCTACAGGTTTATTCTCTGTAGAAGAATCAGCCGTGGATTTGTCTTGAAACAAAAGTTGACTCACTTCACTGGCCGTGGATTTGACCGATGATGCTTTCGTAGCGCGTTTGCGCTTTGGTTTCGATTCAGTAGTAGCAGTGCTAGTGGTAGTATTCATCTCCCTTTGGGGAGCATTCTCTACTTGGGCCATATTGTTATTCATTTGAGTCTGCGTTTGCTTTTTAGAAGGCATTTTATAATCGTTCAGGGTTTATTGTAATAGAATAGGCTTTTGTTAGAGTGTGATATTCAAATTTACTACCACTTGACTAATAAGTAAAGTCATTCAATTTTTAACTAATTTTTTTACGAAAACATATATAAACACAATTTTCCAGAATATTATACTTAACACCCATTTTTATACTATTTCCTGTGTATGTTCTCTAAAATGGCTACTACTTTTACAATTGATACTTCCGAAGCAACTGTAGAATCCCTACAAACTATTTTGACCAAGACGGTCACCACCAAAGACACCGAACAAAACTACACCATTCTCAATTACGATGCCAATATGGTGGCCAATAATGACAATTTACGTGGACTGTACAATGCGGTTATATTGGACCCCGAGACTCGTCGTGTAATGGCAATCGGTCCATCCCAATCCATTACATTCGACAAATTCAAATCCATGAATGGAACCACTGTATACAATACCAATAATTTACAAGTGAGCGAATTAATGGAAGGCGTTTTTGTACAGTTTTTCTATGACCCACGTACGAAAGCATGGGACTTTAGCACACGCAATTCCATCGGTGGACATTATACTTATTACCGTAGTCCAGCACAAGTGGCGAAAACCTATAGAGAAATGGTATACGATGCCATTGGATTGGAAGGGGAATCGCGTTCATTGAGTGATTGGTGTGCTTTGGAAATAATGGATAAACAATACTGTTACCATTGTATTTTGCAACACCCCGAAAACCACATGGTTCAATCCCATACGAAACCCAGTTTGTATATGATTGGAGCATTTGAACTTCATTTTAATGGCATTGAGAATCAAATCCGTTATGTATCAATCAAGGAATACAAATCTACATTTGAGATGATACAAAGCAAAGCACAAATCCATTATCCTACAGTATTTCCTGTAGAAAAGAACTCCACTTATGATATGATTGTCCAGAATTTGGTACAGAAGAATTCGCCTACTACGTTAATGGGTATTGTGATTCAACAAGACAATACAGGTGACCGGTACATTCATATTAATCCCAATTACGAAACTTTGCAAAAACTCCGTGGTACGCATCCCAATTTAATGTACCAATATTTGTGTTTGCGTAAGATCCACAAAATGGATGAATTTTTAAAACATTTTCCCCAATACAAGGCTATGTTTTGGAAGTTTAGGGATATTGTAGAAGGGTTTGTTGTTAAATTGCATCAGCATTATGTCGATTATTTCATTTTGAAAAACAAGGAGACAATCGATAAAAAATTGTTTTATCATATTCAACAAATCCATCATACTATTTACGTTCCATCACTCCAAGAAGAAACCAAGACCATTATCCGTAAAAATATAGTACGCAAATACATTGATGAATTGGAACCGGGTCACATTTTCCATTTGATTTCCACATCGTCTGTTTCTACATCATCTGCGTAAATAAAATATTTTATGTATAAAAAAATATAGAGAAATCACTAAATACTTATTTATATTCAGCAATTCTAGTTGTATTTATTGTTATTGTAGTGTCATGAATAACCCTAATTCTATTGTGCTCAAGGCATTTAATAAACATTTATTTGAATTCATTGAAGATATTGTTGTCATTTTTCCAGAAAATAAACATATTATCGAATCCAGAGACATGATGTTGTCATTGAAAAAGGCGAATCCCACTTTGTTAATAAAACTATGGAAAAAATACATTTGGGGACCATATGTATCGGAAATTTCGGGGGGAAATATCGATTTTTTCATTGAAAAGGACTATACGGAAGATTTCCGCAATTTACCCAATGGACCAGCCGTATCGACTGCTATTGATAATACCATACGAGGACCTATGCGTGAAATGGATGATGCCAACCGTAGTCACTGTATCAAACATTTGCAAATCGTGTCCCAATTATCCGGTAAATACACGGTCAATTAGATAGAGTTATACAATATCTGCAATGTCTATTTGATCTTCATCATCATCATCATCATCATTGAGTATATCTAAATCTTCGGGAATCACTTGATTATCTTTGTACAGTTTTACTAGTATATATCCCACTATCAATGTCAATCCAGTAATAATAAGAAAAGTTCGGATAATATACATATGGTAAGATGACATGATGTGTGTGTACTTTTTATTTTTTATTCCAATAAATAGTTCAAATACCCCATAAATTTCAATTTTTCATAAACAAAAACAAAAATAAGTATAAATAAAATAGTGTATACTTTATTTATAAAGCAACCCAAAATGCAATATTACAAATACTTCCAAAGAAATTATTTAATGCGCAAAATTTCACAATACATCGATATACATCCAACTCGGATCAATTTAGGAAGATGGACTGTAGAAAAATGCTATCGCAAAATTGATAACAAAATCGAAATGGCTAATGAAGAACATTGTGGTCCATGTGGTCAACAAGGTCCGGTTAAATGGCCACAAAAATCAAATTGAACTCGGTAAGAATGGCATACTTTGTGTCATTTGTCCACCCATGTCTTGATTCCGTTGTTGTTGGATACTATCTACAGTAATATCCGACGACATTTTTTCCGATTTGTACGTTTCCGGTGGAGTTTGGATTGAATGAATCGGGCCATTGACCGAGACATAATGGTGCATAGTTCTACGGTTACCCGAGCCTTTTGCACTCAATTCCTCTACAGATGCATTGAACATCGTATAGGATTCCGACATGACATCTTTAGAACCCAGGGAATAAGACATGGGTTCGCCATTTCCTTGTGTACTCATAAATTGGTCTTCTTGGACTTGATCGGAAAAATGTCCTTTAATACCACTTCCACTAATTACCCGGTAATTTTCCTTTAGCAACATAAGTGCCGGTACAGAATGTATATTAGGGGGTAATAATACTGTAGAACCGTTTTCTAAAATCAATTGGATTTGACCGGTTACCGGATCTACTTTTCGTTTGTCTACACATAAACAATTCAATTGTTTGGTTAAATCATGTTTAACTAAATATTGCAAAATCTCTTTGGAATGCTTACAATAATTACTATAATACAAAATATCCATTGTACAGTTACGTTTTTGTATTATAGAAGAAAACTATTTTTATTAAATTAACCTATTTAGGCACTTTCTTCTAAATTGGAATTGGTGCACATGGAGTACAATAGGCGGGATTGGATGTACAATAGGAAACTGAATGCCAGACCATATAAGGTTGACAATAAGTCATTGAATCCAGGTAGTTTTCCTTTCTTTCCAATCATCATCAAGATACCCTTCAATGCAATGAAAAGGGCAATCAAGAATAAGACTAGGTAAATGAAAGTGAATACGTAAAATAAAGTGCAGTACTTTTTGTCTAAAGGACCGAAGAAGTAAGTTTCAAGAGAAGCAAATGAACTCATTGTTTTTTGTATATAACATTCACATAAAAAAATATACAAGAAGACCTTTGATTGGTTATTTGCATTTCCTCCTAAATCATTTTGTTTTTATCTAAATGGTCATAGACAATGGTTTAGCAAAAATCTTGTATACCTACATGCACAAATGGCAAATTCATTAAACGGATGAAATTCGTACTATTACACATGAAATCGTCATTTTTCCCCATTCTACCACCCTGTTGTTTCCGAAATACACAACCTTCATCTTGTTTCACTTCATTTACGTACTGGTTAAAATCCGTTTTTTTGAACCAAATTACTTGAATCTTATTTTCACCATTAATGCCCATAAAAAGCAATCGGTCCCATTCTTTTTTGCACGAAATATGGTTTAGTACAAATCGATTCGGGCAAATCCCACCCTTGGGATTCTTTTGCGCTAAACTGAATTTGATTTCAGTACGAAGACCGTTTACTATACGGTCATGTCCATACTCATTGCGTTCTTCTACAGTGAATCCTAAATTGCCTAAATATCTTGATACGACTTGTTCACCGAAATCTCCCTTTTGTTTAGGATCCATATGAACATACCCCTGGAACACAGTGTCAATCCATGGATCTTGGATATTTTTTGTAATGTATTGTTTTAAGGTACCATCTCGGAAAATGCTTTTTCCTAAAGTTGTATTGTCAATTGATTTAGGAAGTTCGGACTTTTTCTCTCCATTTTTCTTTTTTGCTAAAGATCTCCAATCCATCGATGGATTCTCCGGAAAAGACTTTAGGGATAATAATTTGGATCGGATACCTTTAGGAGTTTTTGTTTTTCGATTTACTGTAGAAGAATGTTGTCTATTTACCTTCCATAAGAAGTGTGGTGTAAACTGATATTGTTTTTTGGATCGGGTAATTGTACAGGCTAAAGAACGTGTGAATAACATTTTTTAGAATTTGGGTGTGAAGGTTTTGTTTTAGGAGTTTTTATAAAAAATGGCACAATTGATTTTTTCTTTTTTGCTAAAGTTATTTGATTATGATTTTTAGAATTCATTTCATGATCCATTCAATTTTTCTCATTTGGAGAGAAGTACCTTTAGGAGTTTTTACAAAAGGTCGTTAATTACATGACCATCTTTATAATACAAAAGTGTCGTACACTTTTCCGGTACATGATAGAAGTGGTCGAAAATTACACTTTTTACCGGATAAAATTGAATTGTACTATTCATGGGATTTCTCTCCAAATCACTTTTTGCTAAACCTTTTGGATTTTCTCCAACAAAAAACAATTCCATCATTTTTCCAATTGATTATCTTTCAAAAAACATTTAGGCATTTTCCAATAAAATGGATTTTCCGGATGAATTCTACTATAACAACTCTTATAATTACTGTCATTCGGTTAATGATGATGACTCCTCTACAGTAGATACCGTAGAGGAAGACAATGATATGATTATGGAGGAATCTAGTAGTGAACATGATGGACCTATTACAATGGAGCAAAAGTATACTATTCAATATAATGCGGATTATACCCATACCTATTGTTGTAAATTCTGTAATTATTGGACCAAAAAACAGACTACCATGTGTATGCATTATGCAATAAAGCACCGGTCTACTGTAGAGAAGAAGGTTCAGCGCAAGTCACCGACTACGACAACCTATGAATGTCCGCATTGTGACGAACAATTTCCGGTAATATCCAAACTACAACAGCATATAAAAAACCGGCATCAAAAAGAGAATTCTTACGTTTGTCCGTATGAATCGTGTAATGGACTGAGTTTCAAACAAAAAGCGTCTCTCGTTTGTCATCATGTACGGAATCATATGCAAAGACGATGCTTGTACTATTACGACAGCGATACCTTTTTCAAGAAACAGTATGTGTGCATATCGTGTAATAAAAGGTTTACACGAAATGCGGTTATATATCATGTGGGTAAATGTGCACCAACTTCAATGTACCAATCATTTGTCTAAAGTACCGATGCAAATGGAATACATAATACGGGATTGCAAATACAACAAAAAGTAGAAGAAACACAATGCAATACTATTTACATAATCCATTCCCGATTTTTTACTGGAAAATAGACTGTAAAGGAATAATATAATAGTAAAAGCAAAGAAGACAAACATGAAAATGGTAATGACCAAAAAGAAATGACAATAATAGGACTTTTCTAAAGCACCAAAGAAATAATCGAAAACATAGTTAGATTCTTCCATTTTTTAAAGAATTAAATGTAAATGTATCCAACCTTTAACAATCAATTAAGTTAATCTATATAATTTAACCTGGGGTTTTATTTTATCTGGAGACAAAAAGATTAAATATGTTTTATTACTATAGAAATATATACTCAATATTCCCATTATAGTACAACTGAATAGAAATCATAATGGATGAATCTACAATATGGAAGTTAATCGATATTTATTTCAAAGAGAATCCCCAGACTTTAGTAAGACATCATATCGATTCTTATAATCAATTCATAGAAGAAGACATTTTCCAGATTTTCCGAGACATGAATCCTCTTAAAGTCCGTCTTTCTATGGATGAATCTCTACAGGATTTCCGTACAAAGTGTGATTTATACATCGGTGGTAAAGACGGTACACGAGTCTATTTTGGTAAACCTATCATTTACGACCCAAAAAACAGTCACTATATGTATCCCAATGAAGCCCGTTTACGCGATATGACTTATGGTATTACTATACATTACGATATTGACGTGGAATACACTCGTATTTTAGGACCGGATGATATTCCTACAGAAGTCGACGAAAATGGGTACATGATATTTTCATCCATGGGCAAAGAAGAAAACCGCGAAAATCCCGAAGATCCTAGACCGGTTCGTGAAAAACTAACCCCGTCTGAAATGGCTAAATTGAGAGAAAATGCCGGTAAAACTATAGATAGAAACCGTCAATTGGTAAAAGTGCGTTTGGAAAAAGTATACTTGGGTAAGTTTCCAATAATGGTTCAATCGAATGTGTGTATTCTCAATAATATTCCTAGATTGATGCGATTTGCTTTAGGGGAATGCAAAAATGACCTCGGAGGGTACTTTATTATTGATGGCAAAGAAAAAGCCGTCGTTCCACAAGAAGCATTTGGAGACAACATGATCAATGTATCGAAATCCAATAATGAAAAATACGCCTATACATTGGAAATGAAATCCATTAGTGAAAACATCTCTAAACCCAAGCGGACACTGTCTCTACGGATCATGAACGATACTGCCTCAGCGGTCAAAAAAAATATAGGCGTTTTCATTCCCAATACGGGTGAAGTGCCCATACCACTATTTGTCGTATTCCGTGCATTGGGTATTTTGAGTGACCGGGATATTATATCCTTTTGTACACTCCAACAACCTGAATATACACCAGTATCCTTTCTACCGTATATTGATGCATGTATCCATGACGCATCGGCCATTTTGACCCAAGAAGAAGCATTGGAATATATTACCCGTACAGTAAAAGGCCGAAGTCATTGGCGAGCGCACCAAGTCATTGCCGATTTCTTATTGCCACATATTGGTGAATTGGAATATTTGGAAAAGGCCTATTATTTAGGTTATTTAGCCAATCGTCTCTTATCGGTTACTGTAGGAATAGAACCACCGACTGACCGAGATAGTTACAAATACAAACGCGTTTCTCTCATTGGCCCTCTTTTGAAGAATCTCTTTTCGGATTATTACCAAATGCAACTCAAATATATCAATTTACAAATCGAGACTATACACGTGTACAATGAACGGGCCTATCACGATATTGGCGTGTTGTTACACGAAAAATACGACGATATATTCCAAAAACGCATGGTAGAAGAAGGAATACGAAAGGCGTTCAAGGGCAATTGGGGAGCCTATTCCCATACCAAAATAGTCGGTGTTCTACAGGATTTGAACCGGTTGTCTCACAATAGTATGATGAATCATTTACGCAAAACCAATTTACCAATGGATTCCAGTTTGAAAATCGTAGCCCCGCGTGTTTTACACGGTTCACAATGGGGAATTATTGACCCAATCGACACACCCGATGGTGGAAATGTAGGATTGCACAAACATTTGTCTTTAATGACTCATATTACGACATCTTTGTCTCGTGAACCATTAATTGAATGGTTGAAGAAAAATACACCGCTCGTTTCTCTCAAACAGTCCAATCCAATCCGTATGGGAAAATTCACCAAAGTATTAGTCAATGGTCATTGGGTCGGTGGTATTGCTGACCCTCATACATTTGTCAATACAGTAAAATTACACCGACGTCATGGATTAATCCCCATTACAATGAGCATTATGTTCGATTACAGTAGAAATAGTATTCTACTGTCTACTGACGGAGGTCGTTTATGTCGTCCCATTTTTTACCGCGACGAAGTGGAACACCATTTTCCATTCAATGAGCCCAATGTATGGAAGACTGTACAAAGTGGTATAGATGGATATCTTGTATCGAAAAATAGCGCAATCAACAATGGACAACCCGACCCGAATCGCATTTGGTTTCAACTTGTCTCCGGATTCCACGAGAAAAAATTGGCGAATTATAACCCGTACAAAAATGGATTTTACGAATGGAAACAATTGTACGGTGAATTGAACAAATCGAATATGAAAACGAAAAAGGCGGTATTTGAGTATATGGATTCGCAAGAAACCGAGGGAAGTTTGATTGCAATGCATTATATGGATGCCACTGCCAATAGCAAGCGCAATTTCACCCATTGTGAATTGCATCCATCGACCACATACGGGATGATGTGCAATTTGATTAATTACGTAGAACACAATCCAGCATCACGTAATTCGTTTTCATGCGGTCAAAGCAAACAAGCCTGTTCTCTCTACAGTACCAATTACCAATATCGTATGGATAAAAGTGCGCTTATTTTGAACCAGGGCCAGATTCCACTGGTCAAATCGCGTTATCTACAGTACATCAACAACGAAGAAAATCCTTACGGTGAAAACGCCATTGTGGCCATATCGTGCTATACTGGATACAATGTAGAAGACGCCATTTTAATCAACGAAGGGGCTTTACAAAGAGGATTATTCCGTACTACCTATTTCAATACATATACTTCCAAAGAAGAAAAAGAAGTCAAGCATCAAATGGTAATTCGAGAGAAAATCTTTTCAAAAGTCCAATTTGATGAAAATGTAGAAGCCAGACGTATTGATCCCGATTTCGACTACAGTTATTTGGATGACAATGGTATTGTACGCGAAAATACCGAAGTCCACGATAAAATGGTTTTGATCGGGCAAACCGAATCCATCGATGCCAAAGGAAATGTACGGGATGCTTCTATGATGCCGAAAAAAGGTCAAATGGGATTCGTCGATAAAACTTTCATTACCGAAGGCGAAGAAGGCGAACGTATAGCAAAAGTCCGTATTCGCCATGAACGTATTCCGGCCATGGGAGACAAATTTGCATCACGCGCCGGTCAAAAGGGTACAATCGGTATGATTATACCCGAAGCCGATATGCCCTATACAAAAGACGGGATTCGTCCCGATATGATTATTAATCCCCATGCATTGCCATCCCGTATGACAATTGGTCAAATGATCGAAGCCATTGTAGGCAAAGCCTGTGCAATGAAAGGGGCATTTGGTGATTGTACGGCATTTAGCGACAATAAGAATAAACTGGCCGAATTTGGCGATTTATTGACTCATCACAATTTTCATTCTACGGGAGATGAAGTACTGTACAATGGAATGAACGGGAAACAAATGGAGTCTACCGTTTTCATTGGTCCCACCTATTACATGCGATTGAAACACATGGTAAAAGACAAGATCAATTACCGTGCACGTGGTCCCCGTACCAATATGACCCGACAACCCGTAAGTGGACGTGCCAATGATGGTGGGTTGCGTATTGGTGAAATGGAACGTGATGCGGTCATTTCCCACGGTATGAGTCATTTTCTACAGGAATCCATGATGGAACGCGCCGATAAATATCAAATGGCAATCTGTAATCATACCGGTATGGTGGCCATTTACAATCCAGGTCGTGATATAATGCTTAGTCCGGCCGCTGATGGTCCTATTCAGTACGGTGGTTCTCTCCATCACAATGGTGAAATGGAAGTACAACAAATGTCCAAATACGGTCGCAGTTTTAGTATTGTCAAGGTCCCTTATGCAATGAAACTATTGCTACAGGAATTACAAGCCATACAAGTACAAATGCGTATTATTACGGAAGACAATATTCATCAAATCTCCAATATGAAAAATTCGCACACAATGGAATTATTGACAAAAGACCCAAATGCCAATATTCAAGTGACATTAAAGACTGTACAAGAACGATTGAAAAACAAGAAACCTGTAGATGAAAAGGAATTTATGGCAGAATGGAAACACGAAAAAACGGACACAAGTAAAACAGACGACAGTAAAACGGATGAAACCCAAGGCCAAGCCAATGCGGTCGACAACACGGAAATCACGGAAGTAACGGATGAAATCGACGCCGATGCACAAACGATACCAACACAAAAAGTAATACCTAGAACACCCGAACAATCACCACCGGCACCATCCGTTGAATTACGAGAAAATGAAATCTTACGAGAATCGCGTAATTACCCGGGGCATTATTATATTATGAATGAAAAAACCGGTCAACGTACATGGATAGACAACGAAGGAAAACGTATTGGCGAAGATACACAAGCAGCCGATGCAACAGCCATGCGCGGTGGTGGATATGGAGTAGGAATGAGTGCTACTGGTACACCCTTGCTTTTAGAAAAAGGCATGGCGGTATTTTGGCGAAATGATGTGAAAAAACCTGAACGAGTATGGAAAATCATGACAGTCGGGCCGAATTATTACAACATTACCACTACAGATACAGAAAAGATGGACTCGATTTCGGAATCCATTCAAGTAGTGGACCCGGCCGATGTTTATGTATATACCGACGAAATGGGTCAGATTGATTCATTGGAATCACCAAGAACCATGCCACCTGTAGAAGAGGTGATGGATATGCCATATTTACAATCACAAGACCTTTCTACAGTAAATCCCAATCCTAATGGAACAATCCAAATTGCCCCCGTCATAAAGGTATTCAATCACGGCAATGATATGTCTCAAACAACCGGTAGTACTGTAGGAAATGAACAAGATAGTATACAAGAATTTACAGACACACCCAGTGAGATGAGCAATCCAAAGGGAACATCAAGTGAATCATCTGTACAGTCCGGTCCGGTGAATCCTCCGGTTATTGATTTCAATAATTTAGTAATTAAAAAAGCACCTTGAGAAAAAATTGAATGAAAATTGACATAAGGAAAACATTTGTATCTATAGTAGTATATATATACAAAAAAACATCTCAATCACTCGCCTAATATATAACAATGAGCAGTCAACACAATCAAATCGTACAAATCTATAAATCGCGTCAAAATATCTTGTCTATTTTAGAGTCCATCTACGAATACGACATTGGCGATTACAATGGATTTACCTTTAATGAAATTGATGCAATGTACAAAAACAATCAATTGGATATGTTATTGACACATAAAATTGTAGACAACAAACAAGAAAAGACCAATAAGACATACATAAAATACCATATGTCTGCTACTGGGCAAATGGCTACTAGTATTAATGAAGCCGCAATCAAGAATATTGTAGAAGACTTGTATCAAGAAAGTGACACCTTGACCAATGTAGATTGTTTGTTCATAATCATGGAAGGAGAACCCAATGATTCCATGGTGAATTTACTGAAGTTCATGTATAACAACGACGGGAAATTTATCATTGTCTACAATATTAAGCGCCTACAATTTAATATATTGGAACACAGTTTGGTCCCCAAAGTCACTATTTTGGGCAATGATGAAGTGAATGATTTTAAGAAGAAGTACAATGTAACAACGGTAAAGGATATGCCTGAAATATCGCGATTTGATCCACAAGCACAAGCAATTTGCTTACGACCGGGTCAAATCTGTAAATTCATACGAAATAGTCCTACTACAATGGAAACGCCCTATTATCGTATATGTATGTAATAAAAAAACGTTTTAGGAAAAAATTGAATGGGTCTTGTATTATTGTTATAAAATAATACAAATAAAAATCCTATTTTTTATCTATCTAGTTCTAGTTCTACTATTTGTTCAAATAAGAAAAAACAATGTATGTAAATCAACGAGGTTTAGTCATTCCCAAAAAATTGGTTTCACCGGAAGAAATCGAATCTATGAAAAGAGATTTGACTCTAATCCCGAAAAAGAATCACGTAATGCCTATAGAAGAAAAACCGATTGCCGCATTCCGGGAAAACGAACAAAAATTATATATACCACGTTTCTACGGTATTGACCGATATGCAGTGGAATCGTGTCCACATGAAATCGAAGACCGAATACCAGAGGGGGATCCTATACAAGTACCTTTTGTACGGGAATTACGTGATTATCAAAAACATATTGTCGGTGTATATTTTGACCATGTAAAGGATGGTTCCGGTGGAGCCATTTTAGAGGTTCCGTGTGGGAGGGGGAAGTGCTTAGGACTTAATACACCTATTCTTATGTATGATGGAACTATAAAAATGGTACAAGATGTATGTGTTGGCGATGTATTAATGGGTGATGACAGTACACCGCGAAATGTATTGTCATTGGCCCGTGGACGGGAGACTATGTATAAAGTGTGTTCTTTAGAAGACGACGAAGGTTATATTGCAAATGAAAGTCACATATTATCATTACAATTTCGTGATTTTATGGGCAATAAAAATAAAAACACGCAAACTGTAGATATAAGTATTTCTCAGTTTTTAAAGTTACCTGAAAAAATACGAAAGAGTTTCTATGGATATCGTGTCGCAATTGATTATAATGGAGTCCAGAGCATTCCCGAAGACCCATATAAAATGGGACAATTTATTGGAAACAATAGAAATGGTGATGAACGGTATCAAAGAATACCACACATATACAAAATCAATTCACGACAAGTCCGCCTAAATCTTTTAGCCGGTATAGTAGAATCAAACTGTTGTTGTTTAAAAGCGAATCGCTATATTATTACATATGATAACAGCGAATTTATAGACGATGTAATTTTTGTAGCCAGATCATTGGGTATTAGTGCCAAACGTTTTCTTACAGAACAAAATATTCGTGGATGTTCCTTGTACGGTACCCCCATTTCATCTGTTCCGGTTGAAAATAGTCCAAATATTGCATTATACCGTAAAAAAGTAGTAGATAATTTACATTATCGTTTTACTATTACACAGTTAGGAGAAGATGACTATTATGGCTTTGAGATTGACGGTAACCGGCGATTTGTTTTGGCCGATTTTACAGTAACCCATAATACGATCATGGCGCTAAATATTTGTAGTGTTTTACAAAAAAAGACACTGATATTGGTTCACAAGGAATTCTTAATGAATCAATGGATTGAACGCATATCCGATTTTGTTCCATCAGCCCGTGTGGGGAAAATACAAGGACCCAAATTCGACATTGAAGACAAAGACATTGTAATCGGTATGATTCAAACCATATATAACCGCTCGTACAGTTCAAAAGCCTTTGATTCGTTCGGTCTTACAATTATAGATGAAGTCCATCGGATTGGGTCGGAAGAATTTTCCAAAACGCTCTTTAAAATCAGTACGGCCTATATGTTAGGGATTTCGGCTACCGTAGAACGAAAAGACGGTTTGACCAATATTTTATACATGTTCATTGGTCCGAAAATATACGAAGAAGAGCGAAAAGAGAGTTCGACTGTAGAAGTCAGAGCCATGTTTTACGAACATCCAGACGAAGAGTATTCTACGGAAGAATTCGATTTCCGGGGGAAAATCAAGTACAGTACAATGGTGAGCAAAATAAGCGGTTTCCCACCACGTCAGCGATTTATAGTGACACTTTTGGAAGATTTAATAAAAGAAAATCCCAATAAACAAATCATGGTGCTTTCCCATAAACGCGACCTACTGGATTATTTAGACGAGTCAGTGACGAAAAAAGGCTTTGCGTCGTGTGGTCAATATGTAGGGGGAATGAAACAATCAGCATTACAACTGACTGAAGAAAAACAGATTGTATTGGCCACTTATGCCATGGCAGCGGAAGCATTGGATATTAAATCCCTCAATACACTTGTAATGGTATCGCCTAAAACAGATATTACCCAAAGTGTAGGGCGGATTTTACGAACAGAATGTGCTGGTAAAATCATTGTAGATATTGTAGATAGTCACGATGTATTTCAAAATCAATGGAAGCGACGAAAAACGTTTTACCGCAAATCGTCCTATTGCATCAAAAAAATCAATAAATCCGAATACACAAATATGACCGATCATAGTAAATTTGTCACATTATATGATCCTACAGTAATAAAACCGAAAAAAGGAAAAAAAGACGCCGATGAAGTAAATCTGTATCCATTTTAAACTTAATTTAAGAAACAAAAGAATCCCTTACATTTTGCTTTTTTACATGTTTTGCATTTTTTGACAGTACGTTTTTTCGGCGTTTTGGACTTTTTGGCTACTTTCGTACGGCCTTTTTTGGAAACTCCTTTTTTCTTGCCGGTTCTTGTACGGGATTTCTTTTTCTTGGCTCCTCCTCCGGCCAGTTTGGAGTGGTAACCTTGACTGGGATGATATGTGCCTATGTTGGGGTAACTGCTCATGTTGGCGATGACGATGATCTCTATATATTGGAGGTGTATTTTTTTTCTTGTATGATGATTGATGTTGATGTTGATGTTGCCGTAAATGTTGGCGTGATGACCGTTCATGAGAATTACGGTGATTCGATTGGCGATTGTGATGAATGAAGGATTGTATAGGTGGAATGCGTTGAATGTTTTCTTCGGTTGGTTCTAAATGGTCAATGGGTATCCATTTTTTGAAATTCACATTAAAACTACAACGGAATAACAATTTTTTCTCTAAATCCACGAACCGGTCATGCCGTAAATTCAAAAATTCTTCTTCGTCGTCACTTTCTTCTATAGTATCCAAGCACGAATTCTCAGGAATAGACCGAAATAGTGCATTCATTTTAACACTTGTACTGGCATCCATTATTAAAGCCATATCGAGCAATGTATCATTTTGCACATAATAATAGTAGACATCATAAGCAATATCGGCTTTTACCCACATATAAACATAATGTTGGTATACGGGATTTTTATGACACCAATTCCAATCAGGTACTTGTACTTTTGACACAGTAGAAGCCGAATTCGCAGCCGTAGACCACACACCAATGCCATGATTATTATGGTGAATCGTATCTACAGCATTATATACAGCCGGACTTACATCAGTTTTCCAAGGATTGGACGACGCCAATTGGTTCATGTACGGTAATACTGTATGAATACTTCGCAATTGAATATGCTTCAAGTCATAGCCGATTGTAGAATAAAATTGTTCCGGTACTTGTAACCCGTCTTCATCTACAGCAGAAGGATCGATTTTCCACATATATACACTGTGTACACTGACGATTTCCTGTACAAGACCGTATTTTGTCAATTTGGCGAAGAAATCGCAAAAGGCCATGAATTTCCGTTTAAAAGGAATGGGAAAAGGATTGTCGAATTCATGACCGGACAAGAGGAAAATATTATCGGCTGCAAAATAACGTCGGTCGGGACAATGTTCTTCTCCATCGATCCAATATCCCGATAATAAAGTGCCTAAAGCAAAATGATCGGGAAATCGAAAATTGGTGAGAAAATGCACATGATCCAATAATTCTTGATTTCGTCCTACTTCAATTACACATGCTACCGGTTTGTGTTCAACATACGTGAACCATAAATAAGCACGTTTACTCAAGGGTACCGCAATGGCTAAATTATAATCATCTTTAGGCTTTTTATGAAGCGTTATTTCATAAAAAGGTTTGATAAATTGTGGAAACCGGTATAATATATCTTTATCGGTTTTCGTAGTAATGGTGGTTTTCGTTTCCATTGCTTGAGTAACTACACTGCTATCGCAACTACTACTATGACCACTGGTATCATAGGTTTCACCTAATGAACTCATTGAACTAATCGAAGTCATGTTTTTTTTTGTTGAGATTGATATGATTATTGTACAGGTGACTACTGTAGAGTAATCCATTGTGTTTATGTCCTTTTTTCAATTTTTCCCTATATTGATCACTAAGTGTATAGAAAAAAGCCTCTATTCAAGAGTCGAGTCAAGTAGAAGACTCAGCCGCCAGATCGTCCATCATATACGTATACAAATCTTCTTCCATTGATTTATGATTTTGATGGTCGTATTGTATTTCTTCTACTAATTCCTTGTACTTTTCAACTTGATTTGCATACATATTTTTCGTAATGGGTTTTGTATGTTGTTTTTTGATGTATTCATACAATTGATGGCCAGCCACAATAATGACTAAACATAGTAAAAATTGAATCACTAAACCGCCTATTCCTTTCATATAGTATTGATTATATAATTCTAAAATAGACTTAAACGCAATCTTATAATTGTTTATAACCTTATAGTATTTATTTCACTTTTTTTATCCAATATATATATCCAATTGTTTGTTTGCTCCATAATACAATTATGACTTCTATAGTACTTATCGACAAATCGGGAAATGTTACCGATAAAAAGGTAAAACAATACGATGAAACGGAACTGTACAAAAAGGCTGGTTTCAAAAAAGCCGATGGTTTTATGATTCAAACAACATGGGAGAATGTTTCCGTGGATGGCAAAACCTATCCTAAAATCGTCATGTACGGTAAAAAAAGTGGAAATGCCGGAAAAGAAAACCAATATGAATTCCCACCACCAATGGATACTGTTTTATGCTTTGGTACAGTAATTCTAGTTCATTTAGATGGAAATAACAATGCTGGAAATTTACGAGCATCCGAATGGAATTCTATATATGAACATTTGTACGGTGGATTTGAAGATACTCGTGGTGGTTCACACGACGATGAAGAAGAAGAAGAAGAGGAAGAAGAAATTGATGCAAGTCAATTAACCAAACAAGGATACATGAAAGACGATTTTATTGTAGAAGACGGTGAATGCGAAGAGGAAGAAGAATTTGAATATGAATCAGAATTGTCCGAAGATGATTATTTTGATTGAATTTGTTTTTTAAGATGTAAAATAGGAAAAAGAAAAAAGGGAAAAATTGAATAAATAGAAAAAAATGTCATGAAAAAGAAGATATAAACAATAATCAATAAATATACAACAACATAAACGTATTACTGTAGAAATATAATAGTAGTGGGAGTATAAAAATGATTGGATCTTTATTCACACAAAGCGAACCAAAACAATTCCGTAAAAACATTGGAGCCTATTTTACAAATGTATTTCAAGATGAAAAATTGGGAAAAAACATTGAA
>Ga0209534_10001899_pt1 | contig 21480 bp, 17 predicted proteins | sample COG_07_FD_184751 | JGI IMG/M metagenome (GOLD analysis project Ga0209534, IMG submission 184751) | Pelagic Microbial community sample from North Sea - COGITO 998_met_07 (SPAdes) (version 2) | ecosystem: Environmental > Aquatic > Marine > Neritic zone/Coastal water | place: Helgoland, sampling...
CCCTGAACAGCTTGCAGAAATTAAGAAAGCGGAATTTGATTTTAAAGCGCGGATGAAGGAGCTAGACGTAGATGTTTTCAAACTTGAAACAGACGATATCCAGAATGCGCGAATGGCTTTCAAAGGTGACTGGACGCCAAAATTTATTGCGGTTGCTTGCGTTTTGTTCTTCGGAGGTTACATCGCGCTGGTCACGCTACAAGACCCTGTTGCTACAGACAATGGGATTGTTAATCTTGTGCTTGGTTATTTGGGTGGGATCGTCTCATCTATCATAAGTTTTTATTACGGGGCTTCACATAAGCACGACGAATGATGCGATTAGTTAATATGCTAAAGCGGCACGAAGGCGTTAGAGATAAGGTCTATATGTGCTCTGCTGGGTACGAAACCATTGGCGTTGGTAGGAATATCAGCGAGTCTGGTCTTGGACTTTCTGATGACGAAATAGAATATTTGCTAGTTAATGATATTAGACGCTGCCGAAAAGAGCTAACCCAAGAGTATGAGTGGTTCTCAAGTTTGGACAGCGTGCGTCAAGATGCCCTGATTGACTTGTCATTTAACATTGGGCAGACCAAACTTAGAACATTCGTCAAAGCTCTTGGCCATATGGCTACTGGCAACTACGAAGAAGCTGGCCAAGAGTTTTACCGTAGTCGCTGGGCTGAACAGGTTGGCGACCGCTCATTAGAAATTTGCCAGATGATTAGCTCTGGAGAATATCAGGTTAGATAAAATGCCTTTACAAAAATTTATATTTAATCCAGGTATAAACAAGCAGGGAACTAGCTACACTGCGGAAGGAGGCTGGTTTGATGGCAATCTTGTTAGGTTTAGAAAAGGGTTTGCTGAAAAGATAGGCGGTTGGGAAAAATATATATCTGTCTCTTATGAAGGAACTGGCAGAAAGCTACACGCTTGGGTTGACTTAGACGGCACAAAGCTTCTTGGACTAGGAACTCGATACAAGCTGTACATCCAAGAAGGTTCTAGTTACAACGATATCACCCCTATAAGAAAGACTTCTGCTGCAGGCGCTGCTACCTTTGCCGCTGTCAATGGTTCTTCAACCTTAACGATCACTGATTCAAACCATGGCGCAAACATAAACGACTTTGTTACTTTTTCAGATGCAGCGTCATTAGGCGGAAACATTATTGCAGACGTTTTAAACCAAGAATATCAGATTGTTTCAGTCCCAACGACAAACACCTATACCATCACGGCAAAAGACACAGATGGCGCTACAGTCACGGCTAATGGCAGTGATACTGGTAATGGCGGATCTTCTACTGTTGCTGCGTATCAAATAACAGTTGGTCTAGATGTCTTTGTTGACGGTACAGGTTGGGGTGTTGGCGGATGGGGCTCTGGAACTTGGGGTTCAACTAGCTCTTTAACAGATGCAAACCAGCTTCGGCTGTGGTCTATGGATAACTTTGGTGAAGACCTGTTTGCCTGCCCAAGAGCTGGAGGGCTTTACTATTGGGATAAGTCTAACGGACTTAATACTAGAGCTGTGGCGTTAAACTCTTTAGCTGGTTCTAACCTTGCGCCGACAAAAGGGCTTCAAGTCCTTATCTCTGACGTTGATCGACACGCCATTGTATTAGGCGCAGATCCTATTGTTGCTGGAATAAGAAGCGGTGATATTGATCCGTTACTTGTAGCCTTTTCAGACCAAGAAAACATTTCAGACTGGGAGCCTAGGTCCGACAACACAGCAGGGTCTTTAAGATGTTCTGCTGGATCTGAGATTATTGGCGCGGTAAGAGCCCGACAAGAAACTTTAATATGGACTGACGTTGCGCTGTATAGCCTTCAGTTTATAGGACCGCCTTTAACCTTTGGCCTAAACCTAGTTAACGAAGGTGTCAGCTTAATTGGCCCTAACGCTATTGTTAATTCACCATCCGGCATATTCTGGATGGATAAGAAAGGATTCTACAGGTATAACGGATCTGTTGAGCCCGTCCCTTGCACTGTACATTCTTACGTTTTTGATAACCTTGACGAAGGACAATCTTTTCAAGTTGTCGGTACGTTAAACAAGCAGTTTGATGAGGTTAGCTGGTTTTATTGCAGCCTTGGCGCCACTGCCGTTGATCTTTATGTAACGTTTAACTATGTAGAAAACACTTGGTCTATTGGCCAGCTATCTAGAACAGCTTGGTTGGACGAGGGTATCTTTAATCTTCCAACTGCTGCTGGTAAGTATGGCGACACGCCGTACTTATATTCTCATGAGATTGGCTATAACGCGGATGGCGAGCCAATGGATAACGTTTTTGTTCAGAGTGCTGATTTTGACATAGGCGAAGGTGAAGACTTTCAGTTTATTAAAAGGTTTATTCCTGATGTTAAGTTTCAAGGATCTGGTTCTGATCAAACGATTAACGTTCAAATCAAGACAAGAGACTATCCTGGACAGAGCTTTACAACAGATCAGACATCGTCATTCACAAGCACTACTAATAAGATAGATATGAGAGCTAGAGCAAGGCAGGCGGCTCTTCGATTTGAATCTGATGATGATGGTACAGATGCTCAAAAGATAGATGTTGGCTTTAGGATTGGGGGAACGCGATTAGATATACAACCTAATGGTCGCAGATAATGGCTAAGATACTTAATACGGCACTGCCGTTTGCCAACTCTGAGACTGTTGGCAGGGATGTATTTAACAAAGCTATTAGGCTTATTGAGCTTAATTTAAATGCGTATGATCCAAGCGCAACGCCTCAGTTTACAAATCAAAGTATATCGGAATTGCAGTTTAACGCAGGCGATGTCATTTGGAATCTAAGTATAAATGCCCTGCAAGTCTATACTGGCAATGAGTTTGTAAACATATCGACGCCATCGACTGCTGGCCTACAGGGATCTACCGGCGTTGGAGAAGTTCAGGTTATAACTAATGGTTCTATAACTGTGGATATTGATTAATGAATGATATAAAGAGAGTTGATTCTATCGTTAAAGCACCACCGCCTCGGTATGTAAAACCTAAAGGTTTCTCTAGCATGTTGCCTAACAAAAGACCAGTAACTAAGATAAACTAATGACAGCTACAGCAACCAAAAAAGATCCAGCAAAGTGGGCGGCAGCTAAGTCCAGAGCCAAGGCTAAGATGGATGGCAAACACTCTGCTCGAGCAATGCAACTTGCTGTAAAGTATTACAAAGGTTCTGGTGGTACTTACTCAGGCCCGAAGAAAAAAAGTAGTAACAAGCTTTCTCAGTGGAGCAAGCAGGACTGGGGAACAAAGTCTGGCAAGCCGTCTACGCAGGGACCTAAAGCTACCGGTGAGCGGTACTTGCCCAAGAAAGCAAGACAGGCGCTATCGAGCCAAGAGTATGCGGCAACGACTAAGGCTAAGAGAGAGGACACAAAATCTGGCAAGCAGTTTTCATCACAGCCTAAGAAGATTGCTGATAAGACAAAGCAGTACAGGACTGCAAAAGATGGCGGGTTCTTCACTAAAAGTAACCATCGAGGCTGCGGTGCTGTTATGCCAGGTAGAAGAAAGAAGACAAGGTATTCTTAATGTTTAAGCGTCATGTGCAAAACTTTAGGGTAGGTGGTGCTGCTAAGAAGAATAGAGGCAGGCCGATTAGACGAACGACTTCTGGCAGTAAGCCTAACTATCGCAAGACGGAAGAAGGCGCTGGCATGACAGAGGCTGGGGTTAGAGCGCATAAGCGCGCTAATCCTGGTAGTAAATTGCAGACCGCTGTTACAGAGAGCAAGCCTACAGGCAAGAGAGCAGCTAGAAGAAAATCATATTGCGCGAGGTCCGCTGGACAGATGAAGCAGTTTCCGAAAGCAGCGAGAAACCCAAACTCTAGATTGCGTCAAGCAAGACGCCGATGGAAGTGTTAAATGAGCATTCGTAAGTTACCTATAAAGATGATGGCTGGTGGTCATATTGGTAGTCACCTTGGCGGAACGCCAAATTTAAGTTCTTCGGGTCGAATGGCAAACCTTGGCGGTGGCTCTATAATTGGGGGTGGCATTGGGGGAGGCTCTTTACGAACTGGCGATATCGGAAGAATTGGGAGTTTTTCTGATATCGCTGGATCTTCAGACTGGGGAAATTTTTTTGGCGGACTGCCAGGTGCAAGCTTAGGAAACATTGGCGGTACACTAGGCGTCCCCACCGCATCACAGTTCTCTGGTAGCGGACAACTTCCATTGAACGTTGATATGCCATTTAGCCATATTAACTTTGACGAAGGCCCTCAGATTAGCGACTTTGATCGTAATGAGGATGGCGAAATAAGCGACGAAGAGCGTTCTGAATTTCAAAAAGCGATGAGCATCTTTATCGCACAAAATAATCAGGCAAGTGACCCTGCTGTTACTGATAACTTCTCCAGCCCGGTTACTAAGGACGAAGAAAGACCGGTAAAAGAGCCTGGAGAAGATGACGCAAATTTTCTAGAAAGACTTGCCGCTTGGGCAAGAAGATTATTTGGGGGCGAAGGTAACATTCAGATAGGCGGGATCCCTAACTTTCCAGGTGGTGGATTTCCAACGTTTCCTTTTCCATACCCCGGTGGCGGCAATCCTCGCGGTGGTGGCACACCCACGCCTACACCGACACCGACACCCACACCAACACCTACGCCTGACCCTGATCCTCCGCCCACTGCGCCCGTTACACCCACACCGACACCCACGCCTGACCCTGACCCAGTAGGTGATGGAACTGGCGGTGGTACGCCCACTGAGCCCGTGGGAGATGGTACAGGCGGAGGCACTACAACCGGTCCTATAGACACTGGCACGGGTGGTGGCACAGGTGGTGGTACAGGTGGTGGGACTCCTAATGACCCAATAGATCGAAGGGATGGCCCTAACGATCAGCGCCCTAATGACGAGCCAGTATACATACCTCAATTTCCAGACCTGCCTTCCGGCGGGAATAGATCTGGAACTCAAACTGGAGGAGGCACAACTATGCCGACAGATAAAACTCAACCCAAAGATTTGCAGTTAGCTGCTCGTAATGCGGCTATGAATGTTTATAACGATCCTGCAAACTTTGAGCGGTTTGCGCCAAGTCCTTTGCAAACAATGGACTCTCGATACAGAGGCATCTCTAGCTTTCTACCTTCGGGCGAGATCACGCCTTACGGTATGAACTACCAAGGTCTTGAGGGTATGCAGTATGCAAACTATGGCGGTGGCAGACCGTTGCAAAGCTCTGGTCCTTTAACAACTTATCAAAGACCCTCGACAGGTGGTGGCACAACAGGTGGTGGCACAACAACGCCCCCTGGAGATACGGACACGGGCTTACCGAGAGACGATATCGATTCTGATGTTGAGATTCAAACAGACGATTATTATGAATCTATTTATCCTAAACCTGTCCGGTCTGAATTTCCGCCTTTTAGCGGAAGGGGCCAGATGGCTTCTCAAAAAGAATACGAAACCGCTTTAGAAGAATGGGAGCAGCGAAAAAAAGATTTTGATAGGTCTATTTCAGAAATTAGCGGGGGAGGACTTGGCGAGTTAGGGATTGGCGGTATCGGATCTTTAGGTAGTGTTGCTGGATTTAGTGCAGGTGGATCTACTGACTTTCCAAGAAAGAACGGACAAATATCCGGCCCTGGCACTGAAAGATCTGATGACATTCCCGCCATGTTAAGCGATGGTGAGTTTGTTGTTAACGCTAAAGCAGTTCGAGGAATAGGCGATATGATGGGTGCTGATGACGGCAAACACGATCAAAGACGAGAAGGCGCGCGGGCTATGTATGCGCTTCAGAAGATGGGCGAAAAAGCTGCGGGGATGTCACGATGACTGAAACAGTATTAACTGATCAGGAACAACCATATGTTCTTCCGAGTGCTTCGCAGCAGTATTATGATCCTGCGGTAGAGCTTACCTCAAGAAACCTTTTGGCGAGTTACTTTGGCACGCCTGATCAACCAGGTTTAATAAGCCAGCAGATTCCCATTCCGATTCAGCAAGTCGCTGGTCTTTCTCCGCTTGAGATTCAAGCTAGAAATATGGCTCAAGGCCTTGGTGGTTTTGGTGGCCAGCTTGCTGAAGCGGAAAGAATGTATCGCCAGTCTGGACAAGCATTTGATCCCCGAACGGCTGGTATCTATGGAGATCCTCAAGCTAGAGCTTTGTATATGCAAAGCATTGGCGCTTATGACCCAAGCATGGGCCAGCAGTTTCTCGACGCCGAAGGTCGCTCAATGATGCGAGGTGCATCTCAAGAGTTAGGTGATCTTTCTAGAGAAATACCTGGGCAGATTAATCTTGCTCAAGCTGACATGAGAGAAGGTGAAGATTTAATTAGACAAGGCGCTGCAAGCTCTGCCGATGAAGCTGCGATAGCTCAGAGAATGGCTTTAATGGCCGCTGGTAGGGTTGGAGGTCAAGCTGACACTGGCCAAATGGCAATGAATCGAGCTGCTTCTAATATAGGTACGGGTGTATCGCAAGCGAAGACAGAGTCTCGATACCAAGAAGGTCAAGCTCGGTCTGAAGCTGAAAAGTTAAGAGGGCAGTTAAAGGCATTTGGTGACCAAGCCGGTGCAGGCGCTAGACAGGGAGAGGCGGCTATCGCTGCAGCTTCAAGCGGCATAGGATCTCAAGTTGGAACCGCTCAACAAAGAGCTTTAGATGCGACAACAAGAGCAAGAGCCCAAACAGCTCAAGCTGGAAGAGAATTAAAGAGTGCTGGCGAATCATCTAGAAAATCTGCTCAAGCAGGAATAGCGGCATTAAAAGGAACTGGCGCTCAATTTGATCCATCTACTATTGATAGGTTCATGGATCCGTATACTCAAAACGTAATTGATGCTGAACAGGCAGAGATTGAAAGGCTTGGTAACAAGCAGAGGCAGCAGGCAAAATCTCAAGCCGTTCAGGCTGGCGCTTTTGGTGGATCTAGAGGCGGCATTGAGCAAGCTGAGATCGGTAGAAATATCTTGCAACAGCAGGCCAAGACCGGTGCTCAATTAAGATCTCAAGGCTATCAGCAAGCGGCGCAACAAGCGCAACAATCCTTTGAGCAAGCTCAAGGCCGTCAGCAAAACCTTGGACAACTGACCTCAACCCTTGGCCAAGCTGGCGCAGCAACTCGATTACAAGCGGCACAAGCGGCAGGAAACTTAGGCTTATCTGCGGAAGAGCTGGCTCAGTCTGGCGCATTTCAGGGTGGCCAACTTGGCATGACGAGTAAGATGAACGAAGCTCAACTTGCTGAAAGAGCAGCTAACTTAGGTATTAGTACTGACCAGTTACGCGCTCAACTAGCGGGTCAAGGTCAAGCTGCCACTCAGCAAGGCCGACAGATGAGCCAAACTGGCGCATTCCAAAGAGCCCAAACAGGTACGCAGGGGCAGCAAGCTCAAGCAAACATTGCCAATCAAGCCGCTCAATTGGGTATCTCTACAGCGGAACTTCAAGCACGGTTGGGTCAACAGGCATTTAGCACGGCTCAATCTCAAGGTCAGGCTGGGATGCAAGCTGGTAGAGATATCGGTAGCTCTGCTGCTCAACGTGGTCAGCTTGGCATGCAAGGTATTGGCGCTCAAATAGGCGCTGCTGGCCAACGTGCAGACATTGGTCAAGGCATGGCCTCTCAGTACGGCCAAGCTCAACAGATGGGCATGGGCAGTTATGAAGACCAAATGCGTAGGATGCAAGGCGCAGCAAGTGGTATGGGCAGTCAGACTCAACAACAGTATGGGACCGCCCTTAACGCATACGGCGCAAGTGGATCTGCACAACGAGGAGGCGCTGCGGGTATTGCCGGACTTGGTCAGCAAGGATACAACATGCTTACAGGTCAGATCGGAACCATGGCAGGGCTTGGACAGACTGGTCGAGGCATTCAGGACCGCGCTTACGGCAATCAATATACTGCTGCGACACAAATGGCAGACGAGCCTTACATGAGATTGCAGCGTGGCCAGCAAATGCTTGGCGGATTAGCTGGATACTTGCCAACATACTCAAGCGGGTATGGTACTCAGTCTAATCAAGTTGGGGCTTATCAAGACCCAGGGACCGCAGGCAAGGTTGCTGGTTACTTAGGATTAGCAGGTCAGGGGATGGATCTTTGGAATCAATGGCAGAACAGGGGATGATAGGAAAATGAACCGACAAGATATGATGTACCGTCCAGAAATTTATGACCGTCCTATGTTCCAAACACCGCAGACCCGCCAAGGTGGCGGCATCATGGCGGGTGTTGCGCCTGTTCAAGGGTTTGAAGATGGCGGTCTTGTTGCCGAAGACTTCTTTTCTATGGAGCAGACTGAGCAAGGTTCTGGAATGAACCTTCGAGACTTGACTAACATTATCTTTGATCCGTCAGACCCTCTTGATTATATGACCATGGGGCTGCTTTCATTTCCACCAGCCTATGCTGCTGCAAAGCTAATGAAGGCTGGCGTCAAAGGATCCAAGCTTGTAAATCAAATGGAAAAGTTTGACACCTTAAAAGATGCCGCCGGTACAGGTGCTAAATCTGCTGGGGCGTTTGAAGGCGTTAGGCTTGCTGGAGAAGTCCCGAGATTATTTGAGGATGAAGAGCCGCAGTTTTCAGATGAAGTTATGGAAGTTGCTAGTGCTATTAGCAACCTTCGACAGAAACCAGATCCTGATGCTATCAGAGCAAGAGTCGCTGAATCATATGGCGATGACTTTGCCGCCCAAGTAATGGCCGCGCAAGGATTTGCGAATGGTGGCATTGCATCAATCGTTCCTAAGTTTGCGGGAGGATCTCTTGGCGGTGTTTTAATCGATAGCATACTCTTCCTTAAGAAGTCAGGTGGCCCTTGGATTGAAAAGACGCTTGATGCGTTGAAGCGGGGCGAGATTGACGCTGAAGATGCAAGAAGTCTTGATCTTCCCGAGGACCTTATACAAGGCAGTGTTGGTCTTAAGGGAGGAATAGATGATATGGGCGGGGTTTTGTCACCGGCAAATGTAAGAAGAGCTGGTGATGATATTCCTGAGTTTGAAGATGATGTTATTAGAAGTGCTGAACAATCTCTTGGTGCAGGAGGTAGGAGCCCTCTTGATAATATTCCTGACGTTCAAGATGATGTTATGAGAAGCGCAGATGACTTGATTCCTCCCGATATTCCGATGATGGATCCTAGTGCTAGGCGTGGTATAGAGATGCTTGATCCTGGCGCTCCTAGACCAAGAGTTAGATCTGGAGATAGACCCGATGTCGAGATGCAAGACCCAGGCATACCTCTTGATCGTTCTGGAAATGTAATCCCTATGGCCTCTTCTTCGGAGCGAGCTGCCGCAGCAGCAGGCGGTACACGCGCAGCAAGAGGCGGCATAGAAGCATTAGCCAAGCCGCCACTGACAACAAAACAGAAAGCTGCATTAACCGCCGGAACAGTTGGCGGAGCAGCGGGAATAGCACTTACTGCCGCAAACTTTCTTGGCGACGATGAAGAAGCTGTAGATCAAGCGGCAATAGATGCTCAAGCGGCTGCTGCTGCCCAAGCTACAATAGATGCCCAAGCCGCTGCAGAATCTTCGATAACGGAACCACCACCAAAGCCTCCAGAACCCAGCTTTCTTTCTAAAGCTGGTGATGTTGTTGGCGGTCTTCTTGCCGATAAGAAGCTTCGAGCTGGCTTGATAAGAGCCTCTAAGCCGACAGAAGGCTTTGTGCCTAGAAGCTTTGCTGCTGATGTATACGAAGGCGGGCGAGACTATGAGATTGAGCAGGCCAAGCTTAAGAATTATGAACAGGCTGGCAAGACGGCTATGGAAAAGAACTATGAGCTTATAAAATCTATAAACCCAGGAATAAAAGACGAAGAAGCTTTAAGTCTTTTACTGAAGTCCTCAGACGGTAAAGAAGCCTTCAGGGCCAGCTTGTTTACAGCCGCTTACAAAAACCCTTTGTTAGTTGATGCAAATACCGGTCAACTTAAGCCCGAGACCGTTGAACAAATAGAAGATACTGTAAATTCTGCTTATGGAGGAGAGAAAAAGGCAGATCCTAGTACATCTGGTGTGGGATCTCAAACTAGAGTCACATTGCCAGGAGCTTCCGCAACCTAATGATTACTGTAGATTTGCCTGACGGAAGATCAGTTGATGTCGATACGAATGATAAAGCTTTTGCTTTAAGATCTGCTCAAAATTTTTACGACAACAATCCTATACAGGAAAGAGCAGTTGAATTCGGTGAAGAAGATGTTTCCGCTCCAGGAGAAATAGCTAGAGCCATAGGCGCTGGATTAGTTGGCAGTATTGAAGGACTTGCAAGCTTCCCTGCGGAGATAATTGATTTCGTTTCTGATGGAGAAACAAACCAAGCAGAAACGGTTAGAGAGTTTTATTCGCAGTTCAAGCCAACAACATCAACCGGCTTAGGTGAAGCTGTTAAGTTTCTTACTCAGTTCGCCGTTCCAGGCGGACTAGCTGCAAAAGCTGCAAAAGCATACAAGCTGGGTAAAGCAGGACAACTTGGCGCGTTTGGCGCTGCTGATGTACTGGCAACAACACCTGACGTTGAGACTCTCGGTGACTTTTTTGATGGAGGACCTACCAAAAGAATAGATACGGATCAGTTAGAAGGATCTGAAAGAGCTGCTGCAGAACTAACCAACAGGCTAAAGGTTGCTGCTGAAGGTGCAGCTATAGTTCTTGGTGCTCCAAAAATTCTAGGTTTAGCTGGCGCTGGAATTGGCGCTACTGCTGACGCAGTTTCAAGAACTTCAATGGCGCAGAAGGCTGCTCAAAAAGCTGAAAGCGCATTGAGTGCAGTCAAAGATAAGGAAACCTTATACAAACTAACTGGAGTTAATTCGGGATTAGAAAATCCTCAACTTCGAAAAAGAATGATTGATAAGGCATACTCTAAGTTAAAGAATAACTTTACGTTTCAGGGCGAAATGCCAAATGAAGTGGCAAAGCAGCTTGATGCTATAAAGTTGCAGCAAGTATCTTCTGACAATCAGTTTGCAAGAAACAGCTTTGAAGAAATAGACAATGGATTAAAGTCGTTAAAGAAGGCTGGTAAGCTTAACGCTGAAGATGAAAGATATGCATTAAACGCTCTCAATGACTTTATGTTTGCCGAACCCAGAACGATAGGCGGTAAGACTGTAAGTCGAGAGCTTGTCAGACAGCAAGGAAGAAGCATTCTTGAAAGCCTTGATAAAGAGATAGCTTCATCTGATATGAAGTCTTTGTTCGGTAAAAAAGATTACAGTCTTTTAAGATCTGCTGAAGATTTCAGAGGGTATATAGACAATCTTTCTACATCTCTTTCAAAAGAAGATCAGTTCCTTGATCCAGATCTTAACAAGGCTTTGGTAAAAGCTATTGGGGAAACAAACCAAAAATATTATGGCACCAGGCTTTATAGAACCATTAAGTCTTCTCAAGAATATGTTCCCAGCATGGAACAAATAAAAGCAGCTCAAGAAGAGATAATTGAAGCAAGCAGGCAGGCGGGTGATGAGCTAACTCCGGATCAGGCTTTATCTCAACTAAACGTTATGAGAAGTAACGTTCAGTTTTCAAATGCAAAGATGAAACCTAACATGATGTTTGAAGAAGAAACATTAAAGGGTGTAAAGCAAGGAGTTTTGAAAAACAAGAAGTTGGATAATCTTCCAGCTATTAGAGACTTCTTGGGAGAATACTCTGGCGGATCTGATGTCATCGGAAGAGTCCGAAAGGACGGAACTTCTTACGAAGATGGCGTCATTAGGCAAAGAAGTTTAGAAGAACAAAGGATTGGGTTGAGAACTAAGGCCGTTGAAACTGTTGATGTGATATCAAAGCAGTTGTCTCAAGCAAGTTATTTTAAAAATCTTCTTAAGTACAATGACTCTTTGCCTCCTGAAAGCAAGTTCATACTTGATAACGTTCAGATTACTCGGCCAGAAGACCTTGGTGCTTACTCTAGGATTGGCTTTAGTTCGCCAGATCCAACTGGAAAAATAACAGAATCAATGAAGATGAGGTTTGGCCCACTTGCAGGAAAGTATGTCAAGAAAGATTACTTAAGAGCCCTTGAGGATGCTAAAACAACTTTGGGCGATGGCCCTTTAAATAAACTGTATGCAACCTTTCTCGGGATAAAAGGTATGTCTCAGGTTGCAAAGACGGTCTACAGTCCTATTACCCAGATAAGGAACGCTACGACTGCAGCTTTCTTCGCGTTAAAGAATGGCAATTTTGGAAATGGCGAAACGTTATTAAACTCCATGCAAACAGTCTTAAGTCAAATAGGCCAAAGAAAAGTTGGTGAAGGACTAAGTCTTCCAGGAAGTATTGATAAAGGATTAAGTCTTCCAAGAAGTAACGCCAAGGCCGGTTCAAAACAAGCCATTGATGAGTATTACAGAAAGATGATTGAGCTTGGAATTGTTAATTCCAACGCAAAAATGGGTGAGTTTGAAAGTCTTTTCAAGGATGCTTTGCAGGCCAAGAGTGGCGTGCTTGGTGGTAACGTCATGAGAAAAGTTCTTAGCGCAGCAGAGAACACTCAAAACAGATTTTCTGGAAAGTTATACCAAGGATCTGATGATGTTTGGAAAATATATAGTTATGAGATGGAGCTTGGCAGACTAAGAGATGCCTTTAGCAAGAGCCCGACTAACATACCTGTAACCGATGCTCGAAACATTATTGACCTGCAACAGTCTGGGTTAACGCCAAGTCAGCTTAAGGGCGATCAACTTGAAAACTTTCTTCAAAGAGAAGCTGCCGAGATCGTAAAGGATACAGTGCCTAACTACGCTAGGGTTCCTGAGTTCATTAAAACCTTAAGAAAAGCTCCTTTAGGAAACTTCATTGCGTTTCCTGCTGAGATAATCAGAACCAGCGGAAACGTAATTGGTCGGTCGATTAAAGAATTAGCAAGCGAATCTCCAGAGATTAGATCTATTGGCATGAGGCGTTTAATGGGAAGTCTAGCTGTAGATGGCGGCATAGCTGGCGGTCTTTCTGCTTCTGCAATGATGCTAACTGGATCTTCACAAGAACAAGTAGATGCTTTTAAAAGATCTTTTGCTCAAGATTGGGAAAAGAATGCAACACTTATACCAATCGCTTCTGACAAGGACGGCAATGTCACGGAGGTCTACAATTTTTCTTACACAAACCCATACGACTATCTGACTAAGCCAGCAAGAGCGGCATTCAATGCTGTTAATAATGGCATTACAGCAGAAAAAGATCTTTCAAATATAGCTCTTGATGCAGCCTGGGAAAGTAGTGGTGAGTTCTTTTCTCCGTTTTTCAGTGAGTCAATTATTACTGAAAAAATATTAAATCTTGGACGAAACAAAAACGCTTATGGCGGTCAGATATATAACGATGCGGACCCACTTGGGTTAAAGGTTTCAAAAGGATTCGCTCATTTTGCAGAAGGTTTAACTCCAGGCATAAGTCCAATATCTCTTAAGGGAGACGTGTCTAGTCCGGCTTATATTGGTTACGATGTAAAGGATTTTCCAAGGGCCATAGGTCAGGCTTTGGGCGCAGACGCAATGTCCGGTGTTAACAAAAGAGGTGTTAGGATTGATGCTGCGGGTAAGTTTGTTGAGGCTTTAAGCGGTGTTAAAACCATTAAGCTTGATATAGAAAAAACGCTGCAGTATAGAGGGTACGAAGCCGCTCGACAGGTAAGAGAAGCCTCTAGGATCTTTAACCAGGTCGCAAAGTCTAGAGGAAACGTCGAAGCTTCGGCTGTAACTAAAGCTTATATTCTTGCTAACGAACAAAGGTTTAAAGCATTGCGAGACCTAAGCATTGCTATCGATGATGCAGAAAAACTTGGCATTGATAAGTCTAGTATTTACAAGTCTTTATCTAAAGCCAAGACGCCTCATATTCCTGAACTGTTTGCAAAACAATTTGTTCCATTCTTCCCAAGCAGTCAGACAATTTCAGAAGCTATTAGAAGCGATAGCAATAAGGTTTCAAACCCATTTGACATGACGGCTATAGGATCTAGTCTTGCAGATTTTTCTAAGATGAGATACACGCCAAAAGCTGTTGAAGAAAGACAACAACAGATGGCACAACCTCCGAGCTCTATCATGCCACCACCTATGCCTGGTGCTGTACCACCGCCTTCACCTCCGCCACCTCAATCATTATTTAACCGTGGCATAGAAGCGCTGCGAGATATAGAATTAGATAAACTAATGGGTTCCTAATCTATTGTTACCACAACGTAAAAAGAAGACCGGAAAGTACTTTGCTCAGAAGGTAGAGTACGATGGCATCAAGTTTGACTCAAAACTTGAAGCTGCAAGATACAAGATCCTGAAAGGCAAAGAGGAAGATGGCGAGATCGAACAGGTCGAAGTCCAGGTTCCTTATCATTGCGTGGTCGAAGGCAAGAAGATCTGCAAGTACATCGCAGACTTTAGGTACTGGTGCAAGGACCAGTATGTCGTGGAAGACACCAAGGGCATCGTGACCCAGATCTTCTCGCTAAAGAAGAAACTGGTTGAAGCACTCCACCCCGGCGTCATTGTTCACATCATTAAAGACCCAAGAGAATGGCCAGCTAGAACGGTATCTGATCCTCATCCATCACATGCACAGCTACGAACTCAGCATCAAAGTTCTCCCGAATGTGATTAGGCCCCATCATTAAATCAGGATCGAAGTTAGCCTTCGACAGTTCTCGCAATTCGGGACTGCTAAATGACTGTTTGTCAAGCCCTTTAGATACCGTATTAAAGAACACAACTATTCCTGATTGATAAGCGATCTTATCCTCAGTGCTCTTCTCTGGCAGATGGTCCGCAGGAACCAGAGCAGGCATCCATAGGTGGTCCTTACAGCCGTTCCTTTGATCATCGAGTGTAAGGTTCTTGCCAAACCTAAAGCATCGCCAGACGGCTCCATTGGACTCCGTGATCGCCTTAGAACTCTTACAGTTCCGGCAGTTAACGGACGCTGGTAGTCGCTTGCCAAGATAGACATCTCGATACACCGACGATTCATTCTTCAATCGCCAATCCTTTTCGTTCATGCCATCACCTGGCGCGTCACTAGCGATGATCCGCTTGGCTTTCTCCTGTGCCTGATCCCAGATCTCAGGGTTGTAGTCAATGATCTCGGAGTAGATCTCGCTGTTGTTTTTGTTGACCACCACAGCAAGCGTCTTCTTGACACCAAAGATCCCCATGTAAGAGTGGATCTGCCACTGATATGTCTTACTCCATCCCTGATAGTCGGCCAGCTTGCACAGTTCCTTAAACCGTTTATCGTTGGCGCTCTTGACCTCAAGCAGCAGAACTTCTTCCATCGCTTCTGGCAAAACCTTTCTGACAAACCCATCGCAGGAGCCAGAGAAGTGTCCGCCAAGGGCGCTTGCTCGATACTGCTTGCCATCCTTGTCAACCGGAGAAACGCCAATGACATTGGTGCTCTTGATGTAGTCAACGACTTGATCCTCGATCCGATTCCCCAAATCAAAGAGCCTAAGCATTCTGCCGTCAAAGCTGGAGCTTAAGCACCAATGAAAGTTGAGCCAAATCTTTCTCTCATCATCATCGCCAATACCACTGAACCCCATGTGTCCACGGTTCCTGTCGTTCTGCTCTGAGATAACTTCATCTATCCTGTTAAATATTGATGCCGATAACATTCCAGTATTTCCCCTCTTTCTTTAAGTTTATTTCGCGCACTTCGTCGAAGGCGCCCCCTTCATTGATTAGCCTAACAGCTTCATCTATATCTCTTGGGACATAAATGTTTTGGTTCGACATGATCTTCCACTTCATAGCTGCCATCTCACCGGCCTTACCATACATACCCACCATGAGCGCGGTTGACTGAGGCCAGTAAGCACCTTGACATGCGAAGTCAACGCTAAGATAAGCATTACCATTCTTTGAGATCTTCTTCTTGGCGAGGACCGAAGTCACTGTGTCTGTTCTGTAAACAGACTTTGCTGATTCAGGGATCTCATCTGAAAGGACATACCCTTCAACAGATTCGTCTGTTTCAACCAAGTCTGGCGGACCACCTGGCCCTGGTTTAGCCCCAACCATTAAATCTAATTCGGGAAGTTCTTCTGCGACAGGCTTGGCCGCATCACACGCAATGCAATGGCTGTACTCAATGTCATTGACACTAAAGCATTCATTGCAGATCCAAATCGCATTTTCCTCTATTGTTGCTGATCTTTTTGGTGTTGCAGTGTCAATGCAACCATGCCGTTCCATGTTGCCGCCGTAGTCTAGAAGCAAGCAATCTTCTTTGTCAGGCCAGGTACGCATACCCCTGCCACATATCTGGACATAGAGCCCGAGCGACTTGGTCGGACGTAGGATCGCAATGCAATCAGTCCTTGGCGCATCCCAACCTTCCGTCAAGACCGCGACATTACAAAGCGCGTTAATATCTCCCCGCTCAAAGCTGTCAAGAATACTTTGCCTTTCAGCCTTGGGCGTTTCACCTGTCACAAACGCAGCCCTGATACCAGAGCGTCTTAGAAACATGCACATCTTTTGAGCATGAAGAACGGTCACACAAAAGAATACAGTGCTGGTTCTGCCTTTGAGATAAGCCTTCTCAAGCCAGTCTTGAATGATGTTATAAATAGTCTTATCGACCATTGCCAGCTCTTCTAGATCTGACTCACGATAATCACCGCCCTTAAACTTAAGCCTAGCCTTGCTCGCATCAATGACAGCTTCCTTGGCTACAGCAAACGCTGACAACCGGCACAAGTACTTATCCTTAATGAGCTCAGGGATGGTCACTGAGTGGGCAATGCCCTCAAAGAATTGATCCTTTTTCCCATAGATGTAGCCTTGCCCCATCCGGTATGGCGTAGCGGTTACACCCAAGACCTTTGGACACCCGATCTCTTCGAAGTGATTGATGATCTTCCGGTATCTACTATCCAAGTCTGGGCCTACATGGTGGGCCTCATCGATGATGATGTAGTCAACCGGCAATGATTTATCAAGCCTTGTCCTAGAGGCCAGCGTATCTCGGCTGGCGATTATGATTGGCGCGGTGTTGTCAAACCTTTTTAAGCTTGCAGCGAGCACACCGCAGGGTGCATTCGGCCAAACTGCTAGAAGCTTTTCTTCCGCTTGTGATATGAGTTCTTGCCGGTGAGCAATGATTAAGAATCTGCTAGAGGGATTCCGATTGTAAAGCTCTTGGATTAGCGTAGTGAATACAACGGTCTTACCAGCTCCGGTAGGGAGCACGATGAGTGGGTTTGTAATCTTCTTATCTAACCAACAGAGAGCTTTGTCTAAAGCTTTTTTCTGGTAGTTTCTGAGTTCCATTAGTGAACTATTCCTTCTCCTGTTATGCCGTTAAGCAAGTTGACTGAAACCTTCTCTTTAATACTTTGAATCGATTTATCAACGCTCTCATGATCAGCGAATGTGTATGCGTGTATGAGTGAGTAAGTGCTCATGACCTCTGATATAGCTTCTAAGGTGTAGTCTTTTTCAACCATAGCCCTAAGCCAATACTTTAGATTCTCATAAACAGCTTCCATCTCCTCATTGCTAAAGGTTATTTCTATCTGGTCTATCTCGTCCATGTATCTCTCCTAATAAGGGGTGATCCGTTGCGACTACTGGTGGATCAAGCCAGTGTAAGAAGGTTTTTATACCCCAAGTCTTTTGAAAAGTTTCGTCAGGTCAAGCCTTCTTAAATACTTTTCACCCTTTTCAGGGTGCATTTCTTACGCTGACCAGTTCGAAGTCTGGACTGCTGGTTGTGCAACAGGCTGTGCTGCGGGTTGTGCAGGCTGTGCCTGTGCCACCTTGGCTGGCAAGAAGCTCTTAATGCGAGCCTTGGGATCCGGATACTCTGGATTCTTAGACTGCTCAATGTCAGTCACAACATTGACCGGCGTGCTCATCACAGAGTTCACAAGGGCGGACCCGAGAACCTGATTCACATCGCCACCGGCAGAGGAAACGAAGCTTTTAAGCCGAGCCTTGCCGACATTTGAACTGCCAGTGATGACAAAGTTCTCCCACAAGCGCATGTTTGCATGGCTTGGCCCGAGGATTTTGAACTCAAACGCAAGGAAAACATTACCTGCCTTCGAGGTCTTCTCCTCGTACTTGATTGCCTCAACGGTGTACTCACCTGGCGGGACAGGACCGTTGTCCGTCATCCCACCGCCTACTTCGACTGCGCTCCAGTCGATACCTTGATCTAATATTCCCATTGGAATCTCCTACTTATTAAGATGAAGCTTGCAGGGCATCTGCATAGCTAGTGACGAATGCATTCCAGCTAAGATCAATCTTAGGCGGTAATGCTACTCTTGATTTGGCATCGAATGCGGCGGCGAATTGCGTATGCAAGGCTCGCTTACCGTATGAAACACCGCGTGTTTTGCTACCATCCTTGATCGTTTCCGTCTGATAGTTTGCAAAAAGGTTAAAGTCCACCCAGTCTTTAATGAGTGCGTTAACATTCTTGTTGCACTTCATTTCCCACCGGTCATAAGACTCATGAACCGCATCGTTAAATGGCTTGATCGCAACATGGCTCAAGAGAATGATGTTCATTGCCTTGTGCCGATGCAAAAAGTTTAAACCATCTAACAGTTTGACCCACTGTTCTCGGACAGCGGTATAACCTTTGCCAAATCCAGGCGCGTCAATGCTATCCCAGCCATTCTTTTCACACACATGGGCCTCAGTCTTAAGAGCTGCGGCATCCGTGGTGTCGAGCACCAATGACTTATAAGAGTGATCTTCATTGGCCAATGTTGCGATCTGGCTAATGATATCGCTCCACTCATTGGCAAGCGGAAACCTTGCCACACCCTCGATGAAGTTCAGGCCATCCTCTGCCTGAATAAAGATTACGTTAGGGGCTCCTGCTCCGAACGTGCTCTTACCAATACCATCCGTGCCTTGGATATTAATCCTGACCGGCGGCAATGGTTCGTCGGGAATCACTTCCCGTGCCGTAGTTACTTGTTGTAGTAACGACATGTCATACCTCCTTTATTGCTTTGATTTTAGGGTCGCCAAACTTAGCTGACATCGCACCATGAATCTTAGGTAAAAGCGGATGGTCTGCATGGTCCAGACAGAACTGCTTAAACTTAGTCAGGTTGACTTTAACTTCGTTGACGGGGGTTACAAAGGAGGGCCAATCCTCAACAGAAGGGTACATCTTTAACGCTTCTGCTAAGAGTTCTTGATCCCAAACGTAGGTACGTTTGATCTCAAAAGTCACACCTTCTACGGTGCGCTCACCTCCCTGATTGCGTATCGGCTGAACAGCGTCATTCGCAAATTTTGTTTCTAGTACTTCTCTTTCTAAACGCTTTATCTTACTATCGATCTCCACCTTTACCTTTCTGGCAGCGACTAACAGACCTACGACTTCTTCGTACTGCATTACACACTCCTTCTCTCTTCTCGAAACAAACTTTCTCATAGCCACAAGATAAAAGCAACACTTTTTTACTAGGTTGTTATCTCTTTTGTGTTGGAGTATGATCGGGTGAACAAACAACAAGGAGTGGCACAGTGGATATCGTAATTGAAAAAGGTGTGGGCGTAGGTCGCAAGACCCGTGGCCCAGGTAGGTGGCAGAAGATACTGCTTCGGCTGGATGTCGGTGATTCTTTTACCATAGATGAGTCGAACGATCCTAAGCTACAGCAGTTGAGATCAATCAGGCAAGCAGCGAAGTCGATTGATTACAAGATTGAATCGGCGCGGGAAGACGGATCAAAGAGGCGAATAGCAAGGGTGGATTGATATGCATTTTTTCCAGCAGAAATTTTGTGGAGAAAATCTAGAGCCTGATCATAAAGCTGATTGGCTGCATGCAATGTGGGAGCTTGGCTTCCATGTCATACCGTGTGGTTCTCCAAAAGAAACAGTGCCGCAGTACTTTCGCAGTCGGCATCCCTTCGATACCAATGATGCGCTTAAAGCAAAATGGGCGAAGACACCTCGAGTTAAATGGACGCACTATCAAACCATTCAACCGAGCGAAGAAGAAATAAAGCAGTGGCATTCACAATACCCTGAAGCAAACTGGGCTGTCATAACCGGCATAGCATTTGCCGTTGTCGATGCAGACAGTGACGAAGCCGTTACATGGATAGAGTCTGGTGGCATTACGCGCACACCGCTCAAACAGATAACGCCTCGAGGTGGCACCCATTACTTCTACGCACTCGGACCCGATGACATTCGAAACAGTGTCGGTAAGAATAAGATCGATGTTCGTGGTGATGGCGGGTATGTGATGATCGCGCCCAGCGTAGGTTATCGCTTAGAGTGTGAGCAGTCCTATGGCGTAACATCAATCGATGATCTGCCATTGCTGTCGGCTGTAGACCTGCAACACATCCATGGCTTTAACTCTGTCGATCCCAACACTGGGGAAGTCCCAAGCATCAGAGAGAAGCTCACCGAGGATCCGAAGGTCGAAGGTAGTCGCAACGACACTCTCGCACGGTTGGTCGGTAAGTGGATCAAAGAAGGTTGGGGTCTTCGGGAAGTTCTCATCAAGGCGCAGGACTGGAATCAAAGCTGTTCACCGCCGATGGACTTGGTAGAAGCAACTAAAACAGTTATGTCTATATGTCAAGGGCATATCAAGCGGAACCCTGACCTAGCTGAGAGCGGTATCAACCAGTGGAATACCTCAACCTGGCACACAGGATTGACCGAAGACCTGAAGGAGATCCAGGAACAGGAAGACCCTATTGATACCCCTGCAAAACCAGAGTCAGGCCCCCTTGGTTTAGTACCCTTCAGTGATCAAGAGTGGCAGTCCATGGAGGACGATACCATTGAGCAGTACTGGGGTGATAAGTTCATCTTCGAGAACAGTCGGGTGCTCTTGTTGGGTAAGCCTAAGATCGGTAAGTCCAACTGGCTTGGCGCGTTCGCGGCAGGTGCAACGACCGGCACAGATTTTATGGGTGTCCCGTTCAACAAACCGCTCAAGGTGATGTGGTTTCAGGCTGAGATCATTGCAGAGTTTCTCAAGCAGCGCGTCGAGATGTACTACCAAAGATTCTCAACGAACGATGAGGTCCGGCAGATGGGGTTTGATAACCTCATTATCAGTGGACGGCTCAGAAAGAATCTCATGAAGGATAGCGACATCCAAGCGTTCAGTGATGAGGTAGCGTTCCACAACCCAGACATCGTGATGATCGATCCGATCATTAACTTCTTTGATGGTGAGGAGAACAGCAACACCGAGATCAGAAAGCTTTTGGATCGGGTTGATATGCTCATGGAGATGAACAACGTGGCGACAATCATCGCACACCATACGGGTAAAGAGAGGGCGGATGACCGGTCCTTCCTATCAGCTCGAGGTGGGTCGGTGTTCGCGGGTTGGTTCGACAGCGGGATCAAGTTGATGGGCGAGAAACCTAACATCAATATCTTTTATGAGGCGCGTAACGCAGCAGATCCGCAGGAACATATATCGTTGTTCAACTTCGATGATGGTTTGTGGGAGGTC